>Ga0183260_10000860_pt1 | contig 25897 bp, 31 predicted proteins | sample AntDrymUQ4972206_2_FD_129768 | JGI IMG/M metagenome (GOLD analysis project Ga0183260, IMG submission 129768) | Polar desert sand microbial communities from Dry Valleys, Antarctica - metaG UQ497 (22.06) (version 2) (version 2) | ecosystem: Environmental > Terrestrial > Soil > Desert | place... | reverse complement strand
GCCGATAGAGTCCGCGCCGATGAAGATCGCCGTCTGCGTCAAGCAGGTTCCGGACGCGACCGTCCACAAGAAGATCGATCCGCAGACGAAGCGGCTCGACCGGTCCGGCGAGGCAGCTCTGAACCCGACCGACCTGAACGCGGTCGAGGAGGCCCTCCGGGTGAAGGACGCGCAGAGCGGGGAGGTCGTGCTCGTGTCGCTCGGGCCTGCGAAGGCCGTGGAGTCGCTGCGAAAGGCGCTCGCCATGGGCGCGGATCGCGCAGTGCTGATCTCGGATGAGAGCGCTGTCGGCTCCGATCTCCTGGGAACGAGCCGCGCGCTGGCCGCCGCGCTCGAGCGGGAGCAGCCCGACCTCGTCCTTTTCGGCCAAGCCTCGAGCGACGGTGACGGCGCCGTGCTCTGGGCGGCGGTGGCCGACCGGCTCCAGCGTCCGCTGATCTCACAGGTAGCAGCGCTGACGGTGGACGAGAGCTCCGTTTCTGGCAAGCGCCAGACGGAGCACGGCTACGACACGATCTCGGCTCCCTTGCCAGCGGTGGTCGCGGTCTCAGATGCGATCAACGAGCCGCGCTACCCCTCGCTCAAGGGGATCATGGGCGCGAAGACGAAGCCGCAGGAGACGTTGTCGCTCTCCGACCTCGGGGTCGACGCGGGAGAAGCCGGCGAGGCCGGCGCGAAGACCACGGTGCGTGAGCTCGGCGCCCCTCCGGCGCGCGGTGACTCCGTCAAGGTCGAGGACGACGGGAGCGGGGCGCAGAAGATCCTCGATTACGTCTTGGAGAAACGGCTCCTGTGAAAGCGCTCGTCTTCCTCGAGCACTACCACGGCGAGCTCGAGAAGGGCGGTCTCGGCGTCCTCGGGAAGGCCGCAGCGCTCGGCGAGGCGACCGGTGTCGTGCTCGGTCCGGGCGCGGAAGAAGCGGCGACGCGGGCAGGGGCGTTCGGTGCCTCCAAGGTGTACGTGTCCGATGACGCCGCGCTCGAGTCCCCACTGCCGCAGCCGCGAGTCGATGCACTCGCCACACTGGTGGAGCAAAGCGGCACGGACACGGTGCTCTTCGCCGCATCGGTTCTCGCCGCCGACGTCGCCTCCGGTCTCGCTGCGCGCCTGGAGGCAGGGCTCAACTGGGACCTGACCGATCTCGTCCTCGAGGGCGACGACCTCGTCGGCAAGCGCCCCGCGCTCGGCGACACCGTCATGGTCGACGTCGGCTGGACGAGCACGCCTCGGCTCGGGATGGTGCGCTCCGGCGCGCTCGACCCCGTGGAGTCGGGCGGAACGGCCGAAGTCGAGCCGTTCGAGCCCACGTTCTCCGAGTTCTCGACGCTCGCCACGCTCGTCGAGCAGACCCAGGAGGAGTCGAGCGGCCCTTCGATCGAGGACGCGGACATCATCGTCGCCGGTGGCCGCGGCCTCGGCGCTCCGGACGCGTTCTCGCTGCTCGAGGAGCTCGCCGCCGCGCTCGGTGGCGCGGTCGCCGCGACGCGGGCGGTGGTCGACGCCGGGTGGTATCCGTACGCGACCCAGGTCGGCCAGACCGGCAAGTCCGTCTCGCCGAAGCTCTATGTCGCCTGTGGGATCTCAGGCGCGATCCAGCACAAGGTCGGCATGCAGGGCGCGGGCACGATCGTGGCCATCAACAAGGACCCCAACGCTCCCATCTTCGACTTCTGCGACCTCGGTGTCGTCGGCGACCTGCACCAGATTGTCCCCAAGCTGACGGAGCTCGTCCGAGCGCACCGGGAGAGTTAAGTGCTTCCCATTAAGTGCTCCCCACCGCAAATACGCCCGCACTTCGCGCGGCTGCGAACACGTCGCATGCCGTCGTCCTCAGTCGCGCCAATATTCAAGAATATTGGCGCTCCCTGCCTCCTAGGCCTGCTCGGTTCTCGCCGGCGAATCGCGACCGTATTTGCGGTGGGAAACACTAAGGCTTGCATGTGAGATCCACAGAGGTAGCGGCCGCGAAGCGGACGCCTTCAGGGGTGTTCGCGCGATCAGAATCTGCGCCAGCGGATTCTGATCTTGCGCACTGATGGCGAGGCCGAGCGACTTCCCGCCGCCGTTCGCCCCGATCGACGCGATCGCGGCGCCGACGGATCCCGCCGAGGAGCGGATCGAGGTAGGGGTGCTGATCGTCGGCGGAGGCCCGGGCGGCCTCGCCTGCGCGATTCGTCTGGGCCACCTACTCGAGGAGCATCCGGAGGTCCGCGAACGACTCGGCGAGGTTCCGGTCGCAGTTCTGGAGAAGGGCAAGCAGCCGGGCTCGCATCTGCTCTCGGGCGCGGTGGTCAACCCTCGTCCCCTCCGCGAGCTCTTCCGCGGCCGTCTCACGCTGGCCGATATCCCGACCTACGGCGAGGTGCCGGGCGAGGCCGTGCACGTGCTGACGCGACGCTCCTCGTACCGGATCCCTCCGCCGCCGACGATGTGGAACCACGGAAACGTCATCCTCTCCGTGTCCGAGCTCGCCCGCTTCCTCGCCGAGCAGGCGGAGGCGCTCGGCGTGGCGGTGCTCCCGGAGACGGCGGCGGAGAAACTGCTCGTCCAGCACGGTCGCGTCATCGGTGTCCGCACCGGCGACCGGGGACGAGGACGGCACGGCGAGCCGTTGCCGACGTTCGAGCCCGGCTCCGACGTCGTCGGCGAGGTGACGGTGCTGGCAGAGGGAACTCAGGGCCTGCTCACCAGCGCCGCCATCGACCACTTCCACATCGAGGGCGAGAACCCGCAGATCTGGGCGCTCGGCGTCAAGGAGGTGTGGCGCGTGCGGCGTCCGCTCAAGAAGATCGTGCACACGCTCGGTTGGCCGCTGCGGACGTTCGCCGGCTACGGCGAGTTCGGCGGCTCGTTCATCTACCCGATGGGCGACGACCTCGTCAGCGTCGGCTTCGTCGCCGGGCTCGAGGCGAAGGACGTCGAGTTCTCGGTGCACGACGTCCTGCAGGAGTTCAAGACGCACCGCCTGGTCTGGGACATCCTCGGCGGGGGCGAGCGCGTGGCCTGGGGAGCGAAGACGATCACCGAGGGCGGGTATCACTCGCTTCCGCGCCAGCTGCATGCACCGGGACTTCTGCTCGTTGGCGAGGGTGCGGGTCTTGTGAACGTGCCTCGCTTGAAGGGGGTCCACTACGCGGTCGAGTCGGGCCGTCTCGCGGCCGAGGCCGCGTTCCGCGCGCTCCAGCGCGGCGAGGTCCCGAGCCGCGTCGGCGCCCTCGCGTCCTACGACGAGTCCCTCCGCCGAACGACGATGTGGAAGGAGCTGCACGAGGTGCGCAACATGCGCCAGGCCTTCGACAAGGGGTTCTTCGTCGGCGGGGCGCTCGCCAGCATGATGACCGTGACGAAGGGCCGGATGCCGAATGGACGATTCCCGACGCACGAGAATGCGGATGCGTCGCTGATCAGGACCGGCCGCGCCTCGCGCTATCCCAAGCCGGACGGGAAGTACATCTTCGACAAGCTGTCCTCGGTCTTCGCCTCGGGAAACCGCACCCGCGACGACCAGCCGAACCATCTCCAGGTCGCCCACCGCGTGCGCCGCCCGGTGGCCGAAGCTTGGGCCTGGATGTGTCCCGCGCACGTGTACGAGGTCGGTCGCGATCTCGGTGACGGGATGGTCACCGTAGAGGTCACGCCCTCGAACTGCGTCCAGTGTGGCGCCATCTCTGCGAAGGGCGGCCGCCTGACCCCGCCCGAGGGCGGCTCCGGGCCCGAGTACACCCTGACCTGATCAGGTCTCACGGTCGGTTCCCGTCGGTGTCCGGTAGCGCGATGACCGCCAGGCCGCGAGAGCGCGCAACATCCGCCACGTGTGGGTCCGCTGTTGCCACGGCATCCCCAGTCGAGAATGCATGAGCGAGCAGCACGCAGTCGGCCATCGACAACGGTCGTCTCGAACGGTGGTATTGAGAAGCGCGGATTTCGGCTGCAAGCCATGCCTCGAATTCATCCGAGACCGCCACGGTCAGTCGCCCAGCGAGGATTAGCGGCTCCAACGCTTTTCGTATCTCGTCGATCGCACATCCGTGCGTCCGAGCGGCCACATCGATGGCCTCCGCGAGATTGACGGCCACAATGCGACATTGTTCGCCCCGAAGCAGCTCTTCCACCTCCGGTGCGGCAACCTCATCCGCGATCAGCGCAACGAGTCCGTAGGCATCGACGTACGTCAACGCCGGGCTTCAGCGGCTGTCTCGTCCTTGCGAGCCTGGGGACGTAGGCCGACCGACGAGATCCGACCCTCGAGAGCGCCGCGAGCGGCGGTGATCGGATCATCCGGGAGCGGGGTGATCACGAGTCGGTCTCCGAGGTCCTCAACGCCCACACGCGCGGTGTTCCAGCGACGACGGACGTCGGCAGGGAGTGAGATTTGCCCTCCTCTGGTGATTTTGCGAAGTTTCATGCGATTCAACCTAGCATATTGCATTCTCACATAATTACTATTCTGCTGTCATCTGCACGACGTAGACACCATTGATGTGTGTCGGCCCAATGGCGTTTCGCTCGCGCTGACGTCGCGCCGCCCAGGCCCGAGCCATACCGACGCGGTCGGCGAGCGGTGGGTGCGTCCCGAGCATGATCTGAACCCACGCCGGCGGGTAGGGATCGCCGAGCGACGTCTCCGAAAGCCCGACCATCGCCCCCTCGACCGCCTCTGGATCTTGCGTGACCTCCAGCGCCTTCCAGTCGGCTTCTGCCTCCATCCTCCGCGTGACCCAGTTCGCGGCCGGCGCGGTCGCGAGCTGAAAGCTCGCGGCGACGATCAACGCGAGCGGTATCGCCTCCGGCACGCCGATGCCACCGCGGCTCCTCGTCGCAAGCATGAGGACAAAGGTCCCGGGCACCGCGAAGATCGCGAACCAGCCGATCCCTTCGGTGAGGTGCCGTTGCGAGTGGTGCGCCAGCTCGTGGGCGAGGACGACCTTCTGCTCTCCGCTGTCGAAAGGATCGTCGAGCACCGTGTCCCAGAGAACGATGCGTTGCGACGGGCCGAAGCCGTATGCGTACGCGTTCGCCCGTTCGGTGTCCTCGCTGACCTCCTGGACGTGAACCGGGACGTCCGGCAACCCGAGCTCGCGCTCGAAGCGATCGGCGGCCTCCAGAAGCGTCCGATCACGGAGCGGCTCGGTCGTGTAGTCGATGTACGGCGCCGCAAACGTGAACAGGGCGGCGATGCCGACGAACGCCGCCGCGCCGGGTAGCCACCACCAGTCGCCCAAACGGCGGGCAAGACCCATAGCGACGAGCAGAGCGAGACTGAGCGACAGAAACTGTGCGCCGAGCAGCATCCAGTCGTCGAGGAGCCGCGTGATGTACCCCGCGTCGGTGACGTCGTAACGCAGCGCCCACCAGTGTCCGACGAGCCGAAACGGCAAAGCGCCGAGCCAGACGATCGCCAGACCGAGCATCCCGAGCAGCATCCCCGTCCCGATCGGACCGGCGGCGGACTCACGAACGAAGCCGACTCCCCTCTTCGCAAAAACCCACAAGGTCGCGAGTAGCGCGATCTGCGAGAGGGTCCAGAGGACGTAGAGGAACAGCTCGAAGCGCGCGGCTCTCTCGACGAGCTCGGCGCCGAACACGGCTCGCACGTCGACGTCGGCCAGCACGAGGTCGTTCGGCCGAGCGGTCGGCCAGAGGAGAACCACGCCCACGACGAGCCCCGCCAGAACGAGCACGGAGACGGCAGTCCTCACGGCCTCACCCGCTTTTGAAGACGGAGTTCAGCACGGGCGCCGCGTATGGATAGCGGTCGGTGAGGAGCAGGAGGTAGGAGTCGAGCTGCGCGCCGTAGCGCAGACACGAGACCCCGAGGTTCCGCAGTCCTTGGGGCATGCGTCCCGTGACGACGGCGGAGAACCAGCCGAGCAAGGCGACGACAAAGAGCACCCCTCCGAGGGCCGCCCCGATGAGAAGGGCGGGAAAGGCGAGGACGAGGCGGAACAGCGTCGTCCACCGACTCTGGCGTTCCGGCGGGTCGATCTCGAGATCGATGCCGTAGGAGTTCGCGAGTCCCGTAAATCCCGGGAATCTGCGGCCGACCAGATGCACAAAGGCGAGAAGGTGGAGCACGTAGCGCACGTACGCGGCCAGAAAGAGATGGAGCTTCGACGGAACCCGTCCGGTCGCCAGCGCGGCAGGCCAGGCGGCGACAGCCGCGACGAGGGCGGCTACTGACCACAGCAGGAGCCACGCGAAGTGGGGGATGACGAGCAGCAGCCGGAAGAGAACGATGAGGCGAGGCCGTTCGAGGTCGTCGGTGATCACGATCCTGACGGGATGCTCGGGCAGCTCGGAGAAGGTCTCGGCGAGTGCCGGATCAGAGCTCGGGTAGCGGCCCGTCAGGAGGAGCGCGTACCCACCGGTCTGGGCGCCGTAGCCGAGCGCATAGGCGGTGACGTCACGCAGACCGCGGGGCTCGCGCCCGAGCGCGAGAATCGCGAACCATGCGAGGAGCGCGGCCGCACCCGCCACGCCTGACGAGGTCGCGAGCGCGACGATGACAAGGTAGAAGCCGCCACTCGTGCTCCACGTGAACCCCGCTCCGAGCGACGCCGCGAGCAGGATCGCCGGTAGCGCGAGCACCATGCGGACGAGGCCGCTCAGCCGGCTTTGCGCAGCCGGTGGGTCGATCTCGACATCCACGGGATAACCAGGTCGTCCGCGGAACCCCGGGTAGGGGTCAGCCGCGAGAAAGAGGTACGCGCTCAGGTGGGTCGCGTAGCGGAGGTAACCCGCGACGAAGTCGTGCAGGCTCGCCGGCGCCTTTCCTTCGATGAGGACAGCGAGCCAGAGGACGAACGAGACGATCGAGGCAGCGGCTCCCCAGAGCGTCAGCCAGACGAGGTGCGGGAGCGCGAGCAGGAGTCGGAAGAAGACCGTTGGGCGGTTGCGGCGCAGATCGTCGTCGCGGATGACGAGGCGAATCGGACGCGCCGGGGAAGCGATGGCCACGTCCGCATTCTGTGCGGCGCCCCGGCTCGACGCTGGTGTGCTCGGCAAGGCCTCTACGTCACCCGCGGTCCAATGACCCACGCGGGCGCGGATACGATCGGGCGGTGGGCTCCCTGCCGGTCGGCCGTGAGGACGTCGAGCGTGCGGCGGGAGTCATCGCAGGCCGTCTCCACCGAACGCCGGCGTTGTCCTGTCGGACGTTGGGGCCGCACGTCTACTTGAAGGCCGAGCTCCTGCAGCGCACCGGCTCGTTCAAGCCCCGTGGCGTTTTGACCAAGCTCGCCTCGCTTGCTCCCGAGGAGAAGGCTCGCGGCGTGATCGCCGCGTCCGCTGGCAATCACGCCGCGGCGCTCGCCTTCGGCGCGGCGCTCGAGGGGATCGACGCGCTCGTCGTCATGTACCAAGGGGCGAGCGAGGTCAAGCTTCGGGCGGCCGAGGGGTACGGCGCGACGATCGATCTCGAGGCAACTGGGCCGGGAGACGTCTTCGAGCGACTGGACGCCCTGCAGAAGGAGACGGGCCGGGTTCTCGTCCATCCTTTCGACGACCCGCTCGTGATCGCCGGACAGGGGACGGTCGGGCTCGAGATCCTCGAAGACGTTCGCGATGTCGAGCGGATCATCGTGCCCTGCGGCGGCGGCGGCCTCTTCTCAGGGATCGCGGCCGCGGCCGAGGGAGCCGAAGTCGAGGTCGTGCCCGTCGAGCCCGAGAACTCGCGCGCGCTCCACGCCGCAGTCGAGGCGGGGGAGACCAAACGCGTCGAGGCACGCTCGATCGCCGATGGACTGAACGCCCCGTTCGCGGGAGAGCTCGCTCTCTCGAGCGCGCTGGCGCTCGACGCCGAGCCCGTCCTGGTGACCGAGGATGAGCTTGCGGAGGGCTTCCGCTTCCTCTACCAACGCGCGAAGCTGGCATGCGAGCCCGCCGGCGCTGCGGCAGTCGCAGCGCTCCTCGCAGGCAAGTTCGAGCCCGATCACACGGTGTGTGTCGTCTCGGGCGGGAACGTCGCCGCCCATACAGCCGCTGGTATCCTGGCCAGTCCATGAAGGCCGAAATCCATCCCGATTACGCCCTCGCGCACGTGACGTGCTCCTGCGGTAACGAGTTCTGGACACGATCCACGAAGCCCGAGCTGCACGTCGAGATCTGCGCCGAGTGCCACCCCTTCTATACGGGGAAGCAGAAGCTCGTCGATACGGGCGGTCGGGTTGAGCGGTTCCAGCGCCGGCTCGAGAAGGCCGGCGGCTCCAACCGCGATTAGCCAATGGCAGTCAGCTACGGCGGCCAGGCCGTTCTCGAGGGCGTGATGATGCGCAGCGCGTCCAACTGGGCTGTCGCCGTACGCACCCCCGAGGGCGACATCACCGAGGTCGTCCAGGAGATCACCTCCCCGATGTCGAAGCGCAAGCTGTGGCGCCTGCCGATCGTCCGAGGCGTCATCGCGCTCGGTGAGTCGCTCGCGATCGGCTTTCGTGCGCTCGCGATCTCCGCGAACGTGGCAACCCAGGAGACGGACGAGGATGGGGAGATCAAGACCGTCATCAGCCGCGGGCAGATCATCTTCTCGTTCGCGATCGCGATCGTCTTCGCGCTCATGCTCTTCAAGGTCGGGCCGGCGCTTCTGACCAGCTGGCTCCCGATCGAGTCGACGGGGTTGTTCGTCGTCGTCGAAGGCTTGATCCGCGTCACGGTCTTCATCGGGTACATCCTCCTCATCTCGTTGCTTCCCGATCTCCGGCGGGTGTTCCAGTACCACGGCGCCGAGCACAAGACGATTCACGCGCTCGAGGCCGGGGTGGAGCTGACGCCTGCGAACGTGCAGAGGTTCAGCTTGATCCATCCTCGTTGCGGAACCGCTTTCTTGCTCTGGGTCATGGTCATTGCCATCTTCGTGTTCGCCTTCGTCGGACGGCCGGAGTGGCACTGGTTGATCCTGAGCCGGATTCTGCTTCTGCCGGTCATCGCCGGCTTGGCGTACGAAGTAATCCGCTACGCGGGCAAGAACCAGGACAATCGCTTCCTGATGACCATGCTCGCCCCCGGGATGTGGTTGCAGCGGCTGACGACGCGCGAGCCTTCCGACGACCAGGTCGAGGTGTCCATCCGCGCGCTTCGCAGCGTGCTCGAGCGCGATCAGGCGGAGACTCCCGAGGAGCAGAAGCTCGACACCCGCGTCGAGGTCATGGCGTAGAAGGCGCGTGCCGCGAATCGTCCGTGAAGCCGACATCGTCTGGGAGGGAACGATCTCCCGCGGTGCCGGCGTGGTCGAAGCGACGAGCTCGGGCGCATTCGAGCTGCCGGTGACGATCGCCTCGCGAATCGGTGATCCCGAAGGAAAGACGAGCCCTGAGGAGCTGCTCGCGGCGGCGCATGCGACCTGCTTCGTAACATCGCTCGGAAGCGAGCTCGCCCGCGCTCGGACGCCTCCCGAGCGGCTGGATGTGCGCTGCACCATCACCATGGACGAGGTACAGGGAGTCGGCCACCGGATCGTCGCTTCGGAGATCGTTGCGAGCGGCGTCGTGCCAGGGTGTGACGCAGCGGCATTCGCGCAGGCTGCGGAGACCGCCGACCAGGGCTGCTCTTTTTCGGCGCTGATCAGGGCGAGCGCTACCGTGACGATCGACGCGAGCCTCGAACAAGGAGAGAGCTGATGGCTGCCGAGCGAACCGCGCACGTGACCTGGTCAGGCTCGCTGATGGAGGGAAGCGGGACGATCGACCGCGTGGGGAGTGGGGCGTTCGGCCCGCTGGATGTGACCTGGGCCTCGCGCGCCGAGGCGTCCGACGGCAGAACGAGCCCTGAAGAGCTCATCGCGGCGGCGCATGCCGCGTGCTTCTCGATGTCGCTGTCGCACAGTCTCGCCCAGGCGGGCACGCCGCCCCACAAGCTCGAGACGTCGGCGTCGGTGACGTTCGTTCCGGGTACAGGGATCACGAAGATCGCGCTTACCGTCCGGGGTGACGTCCCTGGGGCGGGCGACGACGGCTTTCGCCACCAGGCGGAGACCGCGAAGGAGGACTGCCCGGTCTCGAAGGCGCTGGCGGCGGTTCCCGAGATTACGCTGGACGCCTCGCTCGCGTAACGACCGCCGTACGGGGCCAGGCTGAAGCCTGGCCCCGGTTTTAAGGTTGAGGCCGCCGCCAGGACGAGGCCGTAACGGACATCTGGTATTCGGGAGACCGATCCGCCACGCTCGTACGATGCCGCGCAAGCCACGCGTCGACGTCGCGGGAGCGCTTCAGCACGTCATAGCCCGAGGCAACGCCGGTGGACGCATCGTCATGGACGACGATGATCGACGCACATTGCTCGTCAGTCTGGCGCGCACAGCCGAGCGAGCAGATTGGCGTGTCCATGCGTACTGCTCATGGACACGCACCTCCATGCTGTGGTCGAGACACCGGCGCCGACCCTCGGCTCGGGGATGCGGCGACTCCTCGGTGGGTATGCCTACGAGTTCAATCGCCGCCACGGTCGCTTCGGCCATCTCTTCGCTGGGCCCTTCTCGGCGTCAGTCATCGAGACCGAGGCATATGCGATCGAGGTGTGCGTATACGTCGTGCTCAATCCTGTCCGCGCGGGTGCAGCGCGAGCGCCGGAGGACTGGGCGTGGAGCAGCTACCAGGCAACCGCTGGTCTCGTGACGGCGCCTCCCTTTCTCGCGACGACGCTCGTGCCGGGAATGCTGCACCCGGTCCCGAAGCGGGCTCAGCAACTCTACGGAAGCCTGACGGAGGAGACGATCGAACGTCCAAGACCGAGGTCAGGCTGAAGCCTGACCCCAGGCGCTGCGCACCTCGGCTGGGGTCAGGCTTGAGCCTGACCCGATCGTCGCCGGGCTACGATCACAGCCGTGTCCGCGATCGAGAATCTCGTCGACGACGTGGATCGGTCTCATGCGGAGGCGCAGGAGCGGATGTCCGATCCCGCCGTCTACAACGACCACCGCAAGGCCGCCGAATCGGGTCGGCGCCTCAAGGAGCTGGAAGGGCCGAAGAAGCTCGCCGACGCGTGGCGTCAGACGAACGCCGATCTCGAGGCGTCCCGTAACGATTCGGAGCTCGCAACGATGTCCTCCGACCTCGAGCTCGAGCTCGCGCGGCTCGAGGAGGAGCTCAAGCTGGCGCTCGTGGAGACGGATCCGGCGGACGAGAAGGATGTGATCCTGGAGGTGCGGCAAGGCGTCGGGGGCGATGAAGCCGCGCTCTGGGCGGCAGAGCTCTATCGGATGTTGTGGAGGTACGCCGAGCGGCGGGGGTTCAAGACCGAGACCCTGTCCACGAGCGAGAACGAGGCGGGCGGCGTCAAGGAGATCGTGTTCGCGGTGAAGGGCCGGGGGGCGTTCTCTGTCTTCAAGTTCGAGGGCGGAACGCACCGCGTACAGCGTGTGCCGGAGACCGAGTCGCAGGGAAGGATCCACACGTCGACGGCGACGGTGGCGGTCATGCCCGAGGCGGAGGAGGTCGAGATCGCCGTGGAGGAGAAGGACCTGAAGATCGACGTGATGCGCTCGACCGGCCCTGGTGGACAGAGCGTGAACACGACCGACTCGGCCGTTCGTATAACCCACCTCCCGACAGGAATCGTCGTCGCGATGCAGGACGAGAAATCGCAGCTTCAGAACCGCCAGAAGGCGATGCGCGTCCTGCGTGCGCGCCTCTACGAAGCCGAGCGTGCGCGCCAGCAGGCGGAACTCGCCGCGACGCGCAAGTCGCAGATCGGCAGCGGGACGCGCGCCGAGAAGATCCGCACCTACAACTTCGCGGAAAGCAGGATCACGGACCATCGCATCAAGCTCACCGCCCACCGGCTCGACCAGGCGCTCGAAGGCGATCTGTCCGAGTTCACGGAGGCTCTTCAGGCCGAGGAGCGCCGTCAGGCGCTCGCGACTGCTTCTGCGTGACGACGGTTGCGACCGCGCTTGCGCGTTCTTTTGACAGGCTCGACCGCGCAGGCTGCGAGTCTCCGGCGGTCGACGCGGAGTTCTTGCTCGCTCATGTGTTGGGGACGACACGCAGCGGGCTTGTGGCGGATAGTCGACGCGAGCTGGATGCGAACGCGCTCGCCGAACTCGACCTGCTCGTGGGCCGTCGCGAGCGCCGCGAGCCACTCGCGTACGTGCTCGGGGAGTGGGGGTTCCGACGGCTGACACTGAAGGTCGACGGGCGCGTGCTCGTTCCGCGACCCGAGACGGAGATCGTGGTCGAGCGCTGTCTCACACGCATCGCCGGTGTCCCTCGGGCGCGCGTTCTCGACGTGGGCACGGGAAGCGGTGCGATTGCGCTCGCGATCGCGGACGAGGCTCCGGAAGCACGCGTCACCGGCCTGGACGCCTCGCCGGAGGCGCTCGACGTCGCCCGCGAGAACGCTTCGCGCACCGGTCTCGAGGTCGAGCTCGTCCAGGGCGATCTGTTCGAGGGACTGCCCGAGGGCCCCTGGGATCTCGTCGTCTCGAATCCACCGTATGTTCGGCCCGACGAGATCGAGTCGCTCGAGCCAGAGGTCCGCGACTGGGAGCCCCGTGCCGCTCTCGTGGGGGAGGGCGCGACCGGAGCCGTCGCCCGGCACGCTGCAGGCGTGTTGCGGCCGGGCGGCGCTCTCGTCCTCGAGTCCGCTGAGAGAAACACCCGCCAGGTCCGCGATCTTCTGCGCGCGCTCGGCTACGTCGATGTGGGAGTCCGGCAAGACCTATTCGGGCGGGACAGGATCATCGACGGCGTGACCACATTAGACAACTTGACGTGACTACTATGCGAGATAAGGTGACTACTCATGTTGGCATTCGGGAGCTCAAGGCCAAGCTGTCGCACTACCTCGACCGCGCCGCCGCCGGCGAGACGATCGTGGTGACCGATCGAGGCCGCTCGAAGGCGACGCTTGGGCCGCTTTCGCTGGACAACCGACTCGAGCAGCTCATTCGAGAAGGAAAGGTGACGCCGCCACGCGAGCCGGATCGGCCGCCGCTGCCGGCGAAGCGGTACAAGGGGCGGATGACAGTGCAGGAATTGATGGACGAAGACCGTGGTGACTGATGCAGTACGTCGATTCGAACGTATTGCTGAAGGCACATCTCGACGAGCCCGACTCAGACCTCGCGGACGCGATTCTCGACGCAGATCCGGAGTGGTGTACAGGTAGGCACACGCTTGTAGAGGTACGACGGAATCTCGCTCGGAGCATCGAGCCGGCGGATCTCGCAGAGGTGAGGGCCGCTTTTCGCGTCCAATGGAACCGAATGCAGGTCATCGAGCTCGACGAGAGCCTTTGCGAGCGCGCCGCCGACCTTGCCGAGCAGACCGGCGCCCGGGTGCTGGACGCGCTTCATCTGGCGGCCGCAGACGTCCTCGGAGAGGGGACGCTTCCGTTTGTCACTTTCGACCGTCGGCTCGCCCAGTCCGCACGGTCGCTCGGCTGGGTCGTTCTCGGAGCGTGAGCGAGGTCGAGCAGGCGATCGCCGCAATCCGTGCCGGCGAGGTCGTCGTCATCCCGACGGACACCGTCTACGGCCTGGTTTGCGCCCCGCACCGCGAAGTGTCCGTGCGAGCGTTGTCGGCGCTGAAGGGCCGCTCGCCGGATCAGCCGATCGCGATCGTCGCCTCGAGCGTGGACTCGCTTCTCGAATGCGTCTCGGAGCTGCCCGAGCGCGCGGTCGAGCTCGCTCGACGGCTCCTTCCCGGTCCGTACACGCTCGTACTTCCGAATCCGGCCCGCAGCTTCCCCTGGCTCAGCGGAGGGAGCCGCGAGACGATCGGCGTCCGTGTGCCCGAGCTCGCCGGACGGGGGCGCGCTGTGCTCGAAGGAGTGCGCGTCGTAGCCGCCACGAGCGCGAACCTCCACGGCGGGCTCGATCCTCGCCGCGTCTCCGACGTGCCGGAGGAGCTCCGCGACGCTGTGGCAGTCATGGTCGACGGCGGCGTCTTACCCGGAACGCCCTCGACGGTGCTCGATCTGACCGGCCCGAAGCCTCGAGTCCTGCGCGAAGGCGCCGTGCCCGCGGCCGAGGCTCTCGCTCGCGCCCAGTAGCATCCTCGCGATGGCCACCCGGCAGTTGACGCCCGAGGATCTTCGCTCGTCCGGCCTCGCAGACGTCGACCCCGAGATCGCCGATCTCTTGGAGCGAGAGCTCGAGCGCCAGCGCGGCGAGATCGAGCTGATCGCGTCCGAGAACTTCACCTGGCCGGCACTGCTCGAGGCCGTCGGCAGCGTGGGCACGAACAAGTACTCGGAGGGATATCCGGGGAGGCGCTACTACGGCGGCTGCGAGGTTGTCGACGAGATCGAGCAGCTTGCCATCGACCGGGCGAAGGCACTGTTCGGCGCTGAGCACGCGAATGTCCAACCCCATGCGGGCGCGCAGACGAACATGGCGGTCTATTTCGCCTGTCTGAAGCCCGGCGATACGATCCTGTCGCTCGAGCTGTCGCACGGCGGCCATCTCACCCACGGCCTGAAGGTCAACTTCTCCGGGCGCCTGTACTCGATCGTCCACTACGGCGTCTCACGTGAAACGAACCTCGTGGACTACGACGAGGTGCTCGCGCTCGCGAGAGAGCATCGGCCGAAGCTCATCGTGTGTGGAGGGTCTGCGTACCCGCGCACGGTCGAAGCCTGGCGCTTCCGCGAGATCGCCGACGACGTCGGCGCGTATCTGCTGTGTGACATGGCCCATTTCGCGGGCCTGGTCGCTGCGGGAATCCACCCGAGTCCGGTGCCGCACTGCGACTTCGTCACCTCGACAACGCACAAGACGCTTGCGGGCCCTCGTTCGGGTTTCATCCTCTGCACGGAGGAGCACGCACAAGCGGTCGACCGGGCGGTGTTCCCAGGGATGCAGGGCGGTCCGCTCAATCACGTCATCGCGGCGAAGGCCGCATGCTTCCAGATCGCCGCCTCGGAGCCGTTTCGCCGTTATCAGGAAAGCGTGCGCGCGAACGCCGACGCGCTGGCGGTGACGCTCCAGGACGGAGGGCTGGACGTGCTGACCGGCGGCACGGACACGCATCTCCTGCTCGTCGATCTGCGCTCGACCGAGTGGTCGGGCAAAGAGGCCGAAGAGCGGCTCGCCGAGGTCGGCATCACGGTCAACCGGAACACCGTACCCTTCGACGAGCGTCCGCCGACGGTTGCGTCCGGCGTTCGCGTGGGGACGCCCGCACTCACCATCCGCGGCTTCGACGAGGACGACTTCCGTGAGGTCGGCCGGATCATGTGCGATGCGCTGGCAACCGAGCCGGATACCGCGGCCCTATCTGCTCGGAGCTCCGCGCTTTGCGAGCGGCGACCTCTGTACCCGGGCAAGGGCGCCTTTCCGACTTTCGGAGATCGACGTGGAAACCAGGACTGATCTCGGAGCCGCCCGGACCGCTCAGGTCACGGAGGTGATGCATCCTTTGGTGCAGCACAAGCTCGGTCTCTTGCGCGATGTCACGACGACGACGCAGATGTTCCGGCAGCTCGTGAACGAGCTCACTCTGCTCCTCACCTACGAGGCGACGAAGGATCTCGCAGACGAGGAGATCGAGATCGAGACGCCGCTCGAGCGGACGGCGGCGCGCCGCATCTCCGGGAAGAAGGTCGCCGTCTGCCCGATCCTGCGCGCGGGCGTCGGAATGCTCGATGCCGTTCTCTCGCTCGTCCCGGGCGCGCGTGTCGGCTTCATCGGCCTCTTTCGGGACGAGGAGACGCTCGAGCCGGTCGAGTACTTCGTCAAGCTGCCAGGCGATATCGCCGACCGCGACGTGATTCTGCTCGACCCGATGCTCGCTACGGGGAACTCGACTGCAGCGGCGATCGAGACGGTCAAGCGCGCAGGGGCGACATCCATTCGCCTGATTGCCTTGATCGCCGCGCCCGAGGGGATCCAGCGCGTGCACCGCGAGCACCCGGAGGTGCTGATCGTGGTGGCCTCCGTCGACCGGGGTCTGAACGAAAAGGGCTACATCCTCCCGGGCCTCGGCGACGCAGGCGACCGCCTGTACGGGACGAAGTAAACAGCCGTGTTGGACGAGCTCGGGGCGACGCCTGAGGTCCTGTACGGACTCGGCATCGCCTTCGCCATCGTGGTCTTGCTCACCCCCGCCGTCGGAGGGATGGCCCGTCTGCTCGGCGCCGTCGACCATCCGGATTCGCGCCGCTTGAATCGGCGGCCGATCCCGCGGCTCGGCGGGCTCGCCATCTTCCTCGGGATCCTCGTGCCTGCCCTCGCCTTCCTCGACCTCTCAGGCGAGAGTCGGGGAGTCTTGCTCGGGGCCGCGGTGGCGACGGTCGTCGGCGCGATCGACGACTTTCGCGGCCTCTCACCTCCGGCAAAGCTCTCCGGCCAGCTGTTGGCGGCGGCCATACCACCCGCGTTCGGCGTCTGGATCGACCACTTCACGCTTCCGTTCGTGGGGGTGATGGACCTTCCGATGTGGCTCGGCGTTCCGCTCTCGATGTTGTTCATCGTCGCGGTGATGAACATGGTCAACTTCCTCGACGGGCTCGATGGTCTCGCGGCCGGTGTCTGCGCGATCGCAGGCGCGACGTACGCGACCCTCGCGCTCTCGCTCGGCAAGGCCGATCCGGCGATCCTCTCCGCGATCGTCGCCGGGTCGTGTCTCGGGTTTCTCAGACACAACTTCTTCCCCGCCCGCATTTTCATGGGGGACTCGGGCGCGCTCTGCCTCGGCTTCATCCTCGCGTCGGTCTCGATCCAGGGCCTGCTCAAGACGGCATCGACGGTAGTCCTGCTGCTCCCGCTGCTCGTTCTGGCCGTGCCGATCATCGACACGTCTTTCGTCGTCGCGCGCCGGGTGAAGCACGCGCGGCCGATCTACACCGCGGACCAGAGCCATCTGCATCACCGCTTCCTGAACATCGGCTTCTCGCAACGACGCGCGGCGGTGACCATGTGGCTCTGGTGCGGAAGCCTTGCGCTCGCCGCGCTCGCCACCCGCTTCATCCCGTTCCGCGAAGGGGGCGAGTGGCATCTGTGGGAGACGCTCGCGGTCGCGCTGATCGCGCTGGTCGCAATCGGGTTCTCCGTCTTCGTGATCTACCTGCTCGAGATCGTGAAGCTGATGAACCCGCGCGTCCGCCGCCGAGCGAACGACGAGGCCGACGAGTCAGAGCCGAAGTCGCCAGACCGACAGACGGCGTAGGCCCTCGTGACACAGTGTCACTAGGGGTGATCCTGCCCTTCGGCTGACTTGAGCGCGACGAGGAGATCCGCGGGGTGGCGCGTTCCGAGCGTGACGCCGATGGCGAGCGCACGGATCTCAGCCGTGAGCTCGCGCTCGATGCGTCGTCGTGTGGCAAGCCGCCGAACGTTTTCGTAGCTCGGCGGCGGTATGTCGAGCTCCCTCGCCAGAACCACCAGCGAGCGCCGGATCTCGGCGAAAGACAGATCGGAGCGCTCGAGGTTCTCGAGTCTCTCGAGCAGACGTCGATCGAGCCTCGGGGCCGAAAGCGGCATGAGGCTTCAGTGTTGCTGGGAACCCCACGTGGAGGTGTGCCGAAACCGTGTCAGCGTGGCGGGGCCTTGTGACACTGTGTCACTAGGGTCGCAACTGTCACGCTAGGCCGACTAACCAGTTGAGGAGGAGCCCGCGCTTGCTCGCTCGATGAAGTCGGTCAGATGAGCGTTGAAGTCGGGGTGTCGCTGAGCGGCGTGGCCGTAGCCCGGGAGCACGAGTCGCTCGGCTTCGAGCGCACGCTCGAGCTTGGCGCAGATCGCGTCGAACGCAGGGTGGTGGGCGCCGGAGACGACGAGCTTGGGGAAGTCCGTGGCGGCGAGTAGCTCGAGCGGGATCTCGGCTTCCCACGGGCCGCGTTCGACCATCAGCGCCCTCGCGCCCTGCTCGAGATCCGCAGGCAGAGGAGAGGGCGGGGCGAACGTCGAGCCGACGGCGGTCAGGAACCTTCTCAGGAATGCCTCCGCGTCATCGGTCTGTCCACTTGCGTAGAGAGCAGCACCACCCGCTGCGAACTCGGCCACGGCCGGAACGTCCAACGCGACTGCCGTCGCGGGCGGCTCGATCACGGTCAGCGAGCGCACCAGATCGGGTCGCGCAGCGGCGGCGAGGAGTGAGATCACACCGCCATAGGACTGGCCGACGAGATGGTCTCCCGGCTCGAGCAGACCGGCGACGAGCTCCGCGTCCACCTCGAAGTCGACGCGGTCGACGGGCGGATGCGGTGGGAACCCGGGCCGGTCGAGGACCAGGAGCTCGAAGCGCTCGGCCAGCGGGAGCTGTGCACCCCAAGTCGGACGGCCGCCGACGACGCTTCCGTGAACGAGCAGGAGGCGCTCCATACGGCGAGTTTAGTCGTGTAGCGAACTCACCCGTTTTCTCGCAAGAAAATAGGAAATGGACTGTTACAAGCTCGCTGATATGCTCCGGCCGAGATGACGCCGCACGCGGCTTCCTCGCCTCACTCGCTCGCCACCGCCTCGGGGCTTCTCCTGGGAGCGCTCGGCGCCTCGATGGCTGCCGGCGCGCTCGTCGGCTGGACGCTCGGCGCGTGGGGCATTGGCCTCCTCATCGGAGCTGTCGTCGGAATTCCACTCGGGGTGCTCAGCGTCTATCTCGTCTACTCGCGCGAGGGAACGAGATGAGCGCGCGGATCTTTTCGACGCCACGACCGGTTCCGAGCCGGCTCGCTCCGGCAGTTGCAGGCGGCTTGGTCGTCGCGCTCGCACTCCCCGTCTTCGCGGTCGCTGACTGGCCGCTCGCCGGCTGGGCGCTTGCGGCGATCCTCTGGGCGGTAGCACAGGTCTTCGCGCTCGTACTGGCGCAGTTCGCAGGCGACCCGGATAACCTCGCCGCCGCAGGGATGCGCGGCATCGGCACAACCTCTCGAGGACTGCTCGTCGGCATACCGCTCGTCGCGGTGACCGTGGGGGACGAGCGCGTGGGCATTGCCGCCGCGTGCCTCTATGCGCTTGCCTACACCGTCGAGCTCGGCGTCGGTCTCGCCGCCTACTTCGGCGCGGAGCCGAAGAAGGTATGAAGCGGCTCGCTTTCGGGCTGCTGGTGCTCGCGCTGGTAGCGCCCGGTTTCGCGTTCGCCCAGGAACCGGCAAAGCCGACTCCGGCCGCCGAGGAGGAGGAATTCGATCCCTCGCACGAGTGGGACCTCAAGACGTGGGGGCCGGAGCTGAAGATCGGACCGATCGACATGTCCCTGAACAAGGCGGTCGCGTACCTGATCCTGGGGATGCTCGTGTCGATCGCGATCGGAATCCTCTTCATGCGCGTCAAGGTCGGGCGCGACCCGGATCGCAAGCAGGCGCTCGGGGAGACGATCTACGACGTCGCCCAGGTGCAGGTGGCCGAGCAGGGCCTGCCGACGAAGGCCATCGGGCGCTGGTTCCCGTATGTCGCGACCCTGATGATCTTCATCTGGGTCGTGAACATCCTTGGATTCATCCCGCTGCCGCTCTCGGACGAGCGCTTCGAGATCGGCGGAGTCGAGCTGCCCACGCTCGCGATCTTCGCCGCGACCTCGACCCTTTCCGTGACGCTCGCGCTGGCGCTCATGACGTTCTTCTTCACCCACATCGAGGGCATCCGCTGGAACGGACCTGCCAAGTACTTCAAGAGCTGGATCCCGGACGTGCCGAAGGCGATGTTGCCTCTGATCATCCCTCTCGAGATCCTCGGCCAGTTCATGCGCCTGATCAGCCTCTCCGTCCGCCTCTACGCGAACATGCTCGCCGGCCACATGCTGATCCTCACGTTCATCGGGCTCATCTTCGTCATTGGAAACGTGTTCCTGGCGGTCATCGCAGTGCCCGCCGCGACGATCTTCTACCTCTTCGAGGTCGTCATCGTGGTCTCCATCCAGGCTTACATCTTCGCCGCCCTGTCCGCCATCTACATCGGCTCGGCCATCGAGCCGGATCACTGATCTAAGGAGGTTCACCGCCATGCTTTCCTCGTTCTTCTTTCTCGCCGCTGCCGAGGACGGCGCCGACGCCGGGAAGGCCATCGCGCTTGCGCTCGGCATCGGGCTCGGGTCGCTCGGCGCCGGCATCGGCATCGGCAACATCTTCGGCTCGATGATCCAGGCGGTCGCACGACAGCCTGAATTGCGTGGAGAGCTAACGGGCATCCAATGGCTCGGCTTCGCGCTCACCGAGGCAGTCGTCTTCTACGGCCTGATCGGCGGCCTGCTCGCCTACGTCCTCGTCTGAGCCGATGCTGTCTTCGTTCCTGCCCCTTGCCCAGGAGGCCGCCCAAGAGGAGTCCTCGGGAGGTCTGATCGATGTTGTTCCAGGTCTGATGATCTGGACGCTGATCTGCTTCGCCATCACCTTCTTCGTCCTCAAGCGGTTCGCGTTCGGCCCGATCCAGAAGACGATCGACGAGCGGCGGGACCGGATCCGGAAGGCGGTCGAGGAGGCCGACAACGCCCGCGCCGAGGCCCGGAACCTGCTCGAGCAGCACAAGGAGCTGATGGGGCAGGCAAAGGGAGAGGCGGGAGAGATCCTCGCCGACGCCCGCAAGGTGGCGGATGCCCAGATCGCGCGGGTGAAGGTCGAGGCGGAGGAGGAGCGGCAGCGCCGGCTCGAGGAGACCCGCAGGCAGATCGATGCGGAGACCAAGCGCTCGCTCGACCTGATCCGCTCGGAGGTGGCCGACCTGACTCTCGCGGCCACCGCGCGAGTGACGGGCAAGGTTCTCGACGCCGAAGACCAGCGGCGGTTGATCGACGAGGCGATCGCCGAGCTCGACTTCTCCGCGCTGGACAAGGAGGGCTAGACCCGAATGGCGGTCGCGAACCGGATGTACGCCCGCGCGATCTTCCAGGCCGCGCAGGACGAAGGACGGCTCGACGAGGTCGCAGCCGACCTCGCCGCGCTGGCGGGCGCCCTCGAGGACTCACCCGAGTTGCGTGCGTTCCTGCGCAATCCGCAGATCGACGCGCTGGATAAGGCGCAGGTGCTCGGCGAGATCGCCTCGGGCGCCGACGACCTGGTGCGCAACTTCCTGAGGCTCCTCGCCGAGAAAGGCCGCGCCGGCGAGCTCGCCGAGACGAACGCCGAGCTCGAAGCCCTCGTCGCGCGCGCTCAGAACCGGCTCGCGGTGGAGCTCACGACCGCGCACGAGCTCTCCGACGACGAGGCGCGCTCGATCGTGGAGCAGATCGAGAAGGCTTCCGGCCGGAAGGTCGAAGCGACGCGCTCGGTCGACTCGAGCCTCGTCGGCGGAATCGTGCTCCAGGTCGGCTCCTTCCGCGCCGACGGCAGCGTGCGCGGCCGGCTCGAGCGCCTCCGCCAAGAACTCGTCACCGCCCATGGCTAGTGCGCAAGATCGGAATCCGCTCGCGCGAATTCCGATCGCGCGAAAACCTCTAAAGCGGCGCTTTCGCGCCGCGTCGTAACGAAGGAGCGCACGTTGAAACTACGCCCCGAAGAGATCACCTCGATCCTGAAGGATCGAATCAAGGAGTTCGACGTCGAGACCGACCTCTCGGAGGTCGGCACCGTCCTGCAGGTCGGCGACGGCATCGCCCGCATCCACGGGCTCGAGAACTGCATCGCCCTCGAGCGGCTGGAGCTCGAGCACGGCGTCGTCGGCATCGCCTTCAACCTCGAGGAGGACAACGTCGGCGCGGCGCTCTTCGGGGAATGGCAGAAGGTGAGCGAGGGCGAGCCGGTCCGCCGCACCGGTGAGGTCATGAGCGTGCCCGTCGGCGAAGGCCTCCTCGGCCGCGTCGTCGATCCGCTCGGAAACCCGCTCGACGGCCTCGGCCCGATCGAGGCCGCGGAGCGCCGCCCGCTCGAGTTCAAGGCGCCGGGCGTGATCAGCCGCCAGCCGGTGAAGGAGCCGCTGCAGACGGGCCTGAAGGCGATCGACTCGATGATCCCGATCGGCCGTGGTCAGCGCGAGCTGATCATCGGCGACCGCTCGACCGGCAAGACCGCGATCGCGATCGACACGATCCTGAACCAGCGCGGCGGCGACGTGATCTGCGTCTACGTCGCGATCGGCCAGAAGGGCTCGACGGTCGCCCAGGTGGTCGAACGACTGCGCGACGCGGGGGCGATGGAGTACACGATCGTCGTCTCGGCGCCAGCTCAGGAGGCGGCGCCGATCAAGTGGATGGCGCCGTTTGCCGGATGCGCGATGGGCGAGTACTTCCTCTACCAGGGCAAGCACGCGCTCCTCATCTACGACGACCTCTCGAAGCACGCCGACTCGTATCGACAGCTGAGCCTCCTTCTTCGCCGGCCCCCCGGTCGTGAGGCCTTTCCGGGTGATGTCTTCTATCTCCACTCCCGGTTGCTCGAACGCGCGTGCAAGCTCTCCGACGATCTCGGCGGCGGCTCGCTGACGGCGCTTCCCATCATCGAGACGCAGGCAGGCGATGTCGCCGCATACATCCCCACGAACGTGATTTCGATCACGGACGGGCAGATCTACCTCGAGTCGAGCCTCTTCTTCTCGGGCGTTCGTCCCGCGATCAACGTCGGTGTCTCGGTCTCTCGCGTGGGCGGGAACGCGCAGCGCCGGTCGATGCGCAAGGTGGCGGGACGACTCCGCCTCGATCTCTCGCAGTATCGCGAGCTGGAGGCGTTCGCGCAGTTCGGCTCGGAGCTCGATCAGGCGACGCAGCAGTCGCTCGGCCGAGGCGAGCGGATGGTCGCGACCCTGAACCAGCCGCAGTACGTGCCCTGGCCTCTCGAGGAGCAGGTCGTCGCGATCTACGCCGGAGTCAACGGCTACCTGGACACGATTCCCGTGCCGCAGGTCTCCCGTTTCCACGACGAGCTGCGCGAGCACCTGCGGACCGAGGGCTCTGTGCTTGCCGGTATCCGCGAGAGCGGCGACGTGCCCGACGAAGCCGAGGAGAAGCTGAAGGCCGAACTCGACAAGTTCCTGAAGTCGTTCAACATCGAGGAAGAGAAGGGCATCGCCGGCTAACGCCGCGCTGTCGCATGGCAACCGTCCAGGACATCAAGCGGCGGATCCAGTCCGTCCGCAACACGCGCAAGATCACACGGGCGATGGAGCTCGTCGCCGCTGCCAAGCTGCGCCGCGCCGAGCAGCGGATCAGGGCGCTGCGCCCGTACGCCGAGACGATGAACGAGCTCATCGCGGGGGTGGGGCGGGCGTCTGCCTCCGTTCGGCTCCCGCTCCTCGAGCAGCGGGAGCAGGTCGAGACCGTCGCGATCGTGCCCTTGACCGGCGATCGCGGCCTCGCCGGAGCTTTCAATGCGCAGATTCTGCGACGCGCATTTGCGCTCGAGCGGTCGCTCCAGGCGGAAGGAAAGAGCGTGCGCTGGGTGGCGGTCGGCAAGCGGGGGCGCTCGACGCTTCTCTTCCGACGGCGCGAGCTCGCGGCTGCGTACATGGGATTCACCGATCGACCTGCCTACGAAGACGCTCAGGCGATTGCACACCGTGTCTCCGAGCTCTTCGTCGAAGGCGAGGTCGATCGCGTGACGCTTGTCTACAACACGTACGTCTCCGCGCTGACGCAAAGGGTCACCGAGCAGGACGTGCTGCCGATCTCCCCCGAGATCTTGGAGACCGACGAGGACGAGCGCGCCGCAGACACTCTCCGCGGCGATTTCATCTTCGAGCCGGAGCCGGAGGAGATCATGCAACGTCTGCTTCCGGTGTACGTCGAGACCCAGATCTACCGCGCGCTGCTCGAGTCGACCGCCTCGGAGCAGGGCGCGCGGATGACCGCGATGCGGAACGCCTCCAAGAACGCCGCCGATCTGATCGACTCGCTCACGCTGCACATGAACCGCGCCCGCCAGGCAGAGATCACGCAGGAGATCCTGGAAGTCGTCGCGGGCGCCGAAGCGCTGACATAGGGGCCGGGCATGCCGGCCCCTACAACCACCGGCGTGCTCATATAAGAAGGCGCTAAGAACGCTCTAACAACCCGTCGCGGCACGCGTAGAACGTCATGCAGTGGCGATTCAGTCCCCAGATAGCATCACGCCGGTGGATTCGGCGATAGCGGGGCCAAGTAGCGAGCAGCAGCGCTTCGAGCGGGCAAGCGCGATCGCCGATCGCTTCGTCGACAACATCGAGACGGTCGTCTACGGGAAGCGGGACGAGATCAAGCTCGTCCTGACCGCGCTCACCTGCGGCGGCCACGTTCTCCTCGAGGATGTGCCCGGTACGGCGAAGACGGTTCTCGCGCGTGCGATCGCCGGAACGATCGAAGGGGCGACCCCGTCTCGCATCCAGTGCACCCCCGATCTCCAGCCGACCGACGTCACCGGGCTCTCCATCTTCGATCAGCGAACGCGAGACTTCGAGTTCCGCCCCGGCCCGGTGTTCGCGAACGTCGTCCTCGTGGACGAGATCAACCGCGCGACCCCCAAGACGCAGTCCGCGCTGCTCGAGGCGATGGCCGAGCAACAGGTGACGGTCGACGGCGTCACCCGCGAGCTTCCCTCTCCCTTCCTGCTCATCGCGACGGAGAACCCGATCGAGTACGAGGGCACCTTCCCGCTTCCGGAAGCGCAGCTCGACCGCTTCTTCCTGCGAACCGCGCTCGGCTATCCGGACGTGGAGGACGAGCTGAAGATCCTGGAGCAGCAGCGTTTCAGCCATCCGCTGGACGAGCTGCGACCAGCCGTGACGCTCGACGAGGTCGACGACCTCCGCGCCTCGACGCAGCACGTCTACGTCGACGACGTCCTCCACCGCTGGGTGGTCGAGCTCGTGCGCGCGACTCGCGAGCAGGAGGCGGTCATCATCGGCAGCTCCGTGCGCGGGAGCCTCGCCCTCGAGCGCGCAGCGCGTGCGTGGGCGCTGCTCGACGGCCGTGCGTATGTCGTGCCGGAAGACATCGAGCTCCTGTTCGTCCCCGTGCTCGTCCATCGCGTGGTCTTCAGCCCCGGGTTCGTCGCACGGGCCCGAGCAACCGGTTGGAGCCAGGCGATCGAGGACTTCCGGGCGAGTTGCCTCGAGCTCGCGCCGCGCCCTGGCTCCGAGGAAGATCCGTTCTTCGAGAAGCCGCGGCCCTCAGGGATCGACTCCGATCCCACCGGCGCCGACCCGAGCCGGTAGTCGCCGCGTGGCGAACGCCCGGCTCACCTTCCCGCTCGTCCCACGGCGGCGGGTCATCGGTCTTTCCTTCGGGACGATGCGGAGTCTGCGCCGAGGCTCGGGCACCGACGTCGCGGGCTCGCGGCCGTACCGCCCGGGCGACGACATGGACGCGATCGACTGGGCGGCCTCGGCGCGCATCTCGACCGCTCGGGGAAGCGACGAGTTCATCGTGCGCGAGCGCTTCGCCGAGGAGGCGCCCAAGGTCATGATCGTCTGCGATCGCCGTCCAGAGATGTCCTACTTCTCGGCGTCGCTCCCCTGGCTGGACAAGCCGCAGGCCATGCGCCAGGCGGTCGAGCTCATCCTTGCCAGCGCCGGAGCAGCGGGTGGCTTCGTCGGCTACCTGGACTACGCGGACGGCGATCCCCATTGGCGGCAGCCGAAGGGCGAGCGGAAGCTGATCGAGCTTCGCGACGACCGGCTTTGGTCGTCGGAGTACGCAGGGCCGCCGGACTGGCTCGAGCGCTCGTTCGAGCACATGGCCGCACACACGCGGTCGGTGACTCCCGGGACGTTCGTGTTCCTGCTCTCGGACTTCCTGCCCCCGCCCCCCAGAGAGCTGTGGCTCGCGGCGCTCGACCACCGGTGGGATCTCGTCCCCGTCGTCATCCAAGACCCGACCTGGGAGCGGAGCTTCCCGGACGTGAGCGGAGTTGTCGTTCCCCTTCGCGATCCGCGCACGAGACGAGTGGTGCCGGTCCGCCTCACGAAGAAGGAGGCGCGTGCGCGCCGAGTCGAGAACGAGGCACGCACGCGAGAAGTCTTCGAGACCTTCCGCCTGCTCGATATCGACCCGATCCTCGTCACGTCGAGCGAACGTGGAGCGGTACTGGAGCCCTTCCTCGTCTGGACGAGCCTGCGCCGGACGCGGCG
>Ga0183260_10000859_pt1 | contig 25914 bp, 26 predicted proteins | sample AntDrymUQ4972206_2_FD_129768 | JGI IMG/M metagenome (GOLD analysis project Ga0183260, IMG submission 129768) | Polar desert sand microbial communities from Dry Valleys, Antarctica - metaG UQ497 (22.06) (version 2) (version 2) | ecosystem: Environmental > Terrestrial > Soil > Desert | place... | reverse complement strand
GGTCGGCGACAAGAAGCTGTACGACCCGCGCACCTACGGCAAGGCCGCAGAGCAGTCGATGGCCGCCAGGGTTGTCGAGGCGTGCACCAACCTGCGTTCGGCCGGCAGCACCCTGGGCTGACCGCCCCGCCCGCCCCGCCCCTGGCCGGCGGCTGCCCTCCGCCACGTAAAACATGGCGCGGCCGCCGCCTCCGCGCGGGGCCCGGTGTGCAGAGGTGGTCGAGCGCCTGAGCGAGCGTCGGGCAGGATGGCCGGCATGGAACATGAGAACCTGTTCGGCGGACCTCCCGAGACGCTGCTGCCGGCGGACCCCGCGGCGGACTTGATCGACGCCGGCACGTCGCCGAGCGACGCGGTGCGAGCGCAGCCGACGTCGAGTCTGGCGTGGGCAATGCTGGCGGAGTCCGCGCTGGCGGCGGGCGAGGACGTCCAGGCCTATGCCTACGCTCGTACCGGCTATCACCGCGGGCTGGATTCGCTGCGCCGCGCCGGGTGGAAGGGGCACGGCCCGATCCCCTGGGCGCACGGTCCCAACCGGGGCTTCCTGCGGGCGCTGGCCACGCTGGCCCGCGCCGCTGCGGAGATCGAGGAGACCGAGGAGGCCGAGCGCTGCCGCCATTTCCTCGCCGACTCGAGCCGCGAGGGGGCTGCTGAGCTGCTCGGCTGACCGGGGCGGCCAGCCCCGCGCCGTCAGCGGTCCGACGGCGGCGCGAGCACCGTCCAGGCGTGCGGCTCCACCGTCCACTCCCGTCGCGTCGCCGGGCCCTCGACCTCGCCGTCGACGTTCCAGCGGAAACCCTCGCGGGCCTCGACGACCACTCGCCGGCCACGCCGGGCCTCGACGTCGTGATTGTCCGGGTGCCGGCCCAGCCGCACGCGCGACGCGTACGCCAGGCGGCGCACCGTCGACTGCGCAAAGCTCACGATCACGTCGACGTGCCCGTCGTCGGCCACCGCAGCAGGCAGCAGCGGGACGCCGCCGCCCGCGAAGCGCCCGTTGCCGATGGCGACCTGCAGCACCCGGGCGCTCCCGTCGGCCACGACGTCGTTGTCAACCTCCACTCGCAGGTACTGCCCGCGGGTTGCAAGCCCGGTCCGTACGGCGCCGATCACGTACCCGAAGCGCCCGAAGCGGGGCTTGAGGCTCGTTGCCTCCTCGGCGGCGTCGACACCGACACCGACGTGCACCGCGTTGACGACGACACCGCCCTCGTCGTCGACCACGAGGTCGATGTGTCGCGCTGGCACCGACAGCAGCTGGCGGGCTGCCGCGGTCGAGTCCAGTGGGATGCCGAGACCGCGGGCGAAGTCGTTACCGGTGCCCAGCGGCACCAGACCCACGCGGGTGCCGTCCAGCCAGCCGCGGGCGTACAGCACCGAGACGACCGCGTGCAGGCTCCCGTCACCGCCCAGCACGACGACCGTCCGGCCGTTGCGGTCGGCCAGCACGCGCTCGACATCGGAGGTGTGCTCGGTGGCGACCACCTCGACCTCGCCGGCCTCGCGCAGCACCGCGAGGGCCGGGTCCTCCTCGCCGTCCTCGGAGCCGCCCGCACCCGCGTTGGCGATGACCAGCATCGGGTCCACGAGGCACCACGGTACTGACTGGCTGCACTGCGGCGGTGACGCACAGGCTGCGGCGGCCACGATCAGATAGCCTGTGCGCCGCACCGCGACCCCCGATCGCCGCCTGGAGGATGCACCATGCCAGCGATCGTGATCGTCGGCGCCCAGTGGGGCGACGAGGGCAAGGGCAAGGCCACCGATCAGCTCGGCAGCCGCGTCGACTGCGTGGTGAAGTTCAACGGCGGCAACAACGCGGGGCACACCGTGGTCGTCGACGGCGAGAAGTACGCGCTGCACCTGCTGCCGAGCGGCATCCTCACCCCGGGCGTCACGCCCGTGATCGGCAACGGCGTCGTCGTGGACCTGTCGGTCTTGTTCGAAGAGATCGACGGGCTCGAGGCCCGCGGCGTCGACACCTCGCGGCTGGTCCTCAGTGCCAACGCGCACCTCATCGCGCCGTACAACTGCATGCTCGACAAGGTCACCGAGCGTTTCCTCGGCTCGCGCCGCATCGGTACGACCGGACGCGGCATCGGTCCTACCTACGCCGACAAGATGAACCGGGTCGGCATCCGGGCGCAGGACCTGTTCGACGAGAAGATCCTGTTGCAGAAGGTCGAGGGGGCCCTCGAGCTGAAGAACCAGGTGCTCACCAAGATCTACAACCGGCGCGCGGTGCAGCCCGCCGAGGTTGTCGACGAGCTGCTGGGCTTCGTCGACCGAGTCCGGCCCCTGGTCGCCGACACCTCGCTGCTGCTCGAGCAGGCGCTCGACGCCGGTGACATCGTGCTGCTCGAGGGCGGGCAGGCCACCCTGCTCGACGTCGACCACGGCACCTACCCGTTCGTCACCTCCTCGTCGGCGACCACCGGCGGCGCCTGCACCGGCTCGGGCATCCCACCGACACGCATCGACCGGGTGGTGGGGATCCTCAAGGCCTACACGACCCGCGTGGGCGAGGGCCCGTTCCCCACCGAGCTGAGCGATGCAGCCGGGGAGCACCTGCGCAAAACCGGCTGGGAGTACGGGACGACGACCGGCCGGCCACGGCGGTGCGGCTGGTTCGACGCGGTGATCGGGCGCTACGCCGCGCGGGTCAACGGGGTCACCGACTTCGTGCTCACCAAGCTCGACGTGCTCACCGGGTTGGAGCGCGTCCCGGTGTGCGTGGCCTATGACGTCGACGGAGTGCGGTACGACGAGATGCCGATGACGCAGACCGACTTCCACCACGCCACGCCGGTCTATGAGGAGCTGCCCGGCTGGTGGGAGGACATCAGCGCGGCGCGCGACTTCGCCGACCTGCCGGCCAACGCCCAGGCCTATGTACGCGCGGTCGAGGACATGATCGGCGCCCGGGTCTCGGTGGTCGGCGTGGGCCCGGACCGCGACGAGTCGGTCGTGCTGTACGACCTGGTCTGAGCAGCGCGTACGCTGCTCGCCCGTGGACGTCCTGGTGATCGGGTCCGGAGGCCGCGAGCACGCCCTCGCGTTGGCCCTCGACGCAGACGAGGCAGTCGATGCCGTGCATGTGGCGCCGGGAAACCCCGGGGCAGCCGCGGTGGCGTTGGTGCATGACGTCGACCCCCTGGACGGCTCGGCGGTGGCGGCGTTGGCCGTCGATCTCGGTGTCGACCTGGTCGTCATCGGGCCTGAGGCACCGCTGGTCGCCGGGGTCGCCGACGCGGTCCGCGCCGCCGGGGTGGCGTGTTTCGGACCGTCGCGGCAGGCGGCCCGGCTCGAGGGCTCCAAGGCGTTCGCCAAGGAGGTGATGGCGGCCGCGGAGGTGCCGACCGCGCTGGCGCACGTGTGCTCCTCGGCCAGTGCGGTGGGTGCGGCGCTGGACGCCTTCGGCCCGCCGTACGTGGTGAAGGACGACGGCCTCGCGGCGGGCAAGGGGGTCGTGGTCACCGACGACCGGGTGGCCGCGCTGGCGCACGGTGAAGCCTGCCTGGCAGGGGGCGGCGAGGTGGTGGTCGAGGAGTTCCTCGACGGGCCGGAGGTGTCGCTGTTCGCGCTGTGCGACGGCTCGGCGGTGGTGCCGCTGCTGCCGGCACAGGACTTCAAGCGGGCCTTCGACGGGGACAGCGGGCCGAACACCGGTGGGATGGGCGCCTACGCCCCGTTGGACTGGGCGCCGCCCGGCCTCGTGGACGATGTGGCCGCGCGGGTGCTGCAGCCCACGGTCTCTGAGCTGGCGCGGCGCGGGACCCCGTTCGTCGGGTTGCTGTACGCCGGGCTCGCGCTGACGTCGCGGGGGCTGCGGGTGGTGGAGTTCAACGTGCGCTTCGGCGACCCCGAGACGCAGGTGGTGCTGCCACTGCTCGAGCCGTGCCTCGGGACGCTGCTGCTCGCGGCGGCCACCGGCCGGCTGGCTAGCACCGAGCCGCTGCGCTGGCGCGACGGCGCGGCGGTGGCGGTGGTGGTCGCCGCTGCCGACTACCCGGCGTCGCCGCGTGCGGGTGATCAGGTGGACGGCATCGCCGCGGCCGAGGAGCTTGCCGGGGTACACGTCGTGCAGGCGGGCACGCGCGCGGCCGGCTCCAGGCTGGTGTCGGCCGGCGGTCGGGTGCTGGCGGTGGTGGGGGTGGGACCCGACGTCGCCGTGGCCCGCTCGCGGGCGTACGACGGGGTCGGGCGCATCGACGTCGCCGGCTCCCACAACCGCACCGACATCGCGGCCCGCTGACCCGCCCGACCGGCCCGCGACCCCGACCCGCGACGCCGGCCCGCGACGCCGGCCCGCGACCCCGGCCCGCGACGCCGGCCCGCGACCCCGACCCGCGACGCCGGCCATCGATCATGCATTCCTGTCGCTCGAGTCGCACGAATGCATGATCGGTCCGCAGGCGTGGTCGCTATTCACTGCACCGGACCGGCGCGGCCGGCAACTGTGCCGGGCGCGGCTTTGCGCAATGCGACAATGGGCCGCGTGACCCCGAGCTCGAGCGACCACGTGCTGCCTGACGTGCTGGCCACCCGCTACGCCTCGCCCGAGGTGGCGCGGCTGTGGTCGCCGGCGCACAAGGTCGTGCTCGAGCGCCAGCTGTGGCTGGCGGTGCTGCGGGCCCAGGTTGACCTCGGCGTCAGCGTCCCCGACGGCGTGGTCGAGGCCTACGAGAAGGTCACCGACCTGGGCACCGACGGGGTCGACCTGGCATCGATCGCCGAGCGCGAGCGGGTGACGCGCCACGACGTCAAGGCGCGTATCGAGGAGTTCAACGCGCTGGCCGGGTACGAGCACGTGCACAAGGGCATGACCAGCCGCGACCTCACCGAGAATGTCGAGCAGCTGCAGGTGCGCGAGTCGCTGGCGCTCGTACGCGACCGCGTGGTTGCCACCCTCGCCCGACTCGCACAGCGGGCCGTCGAGCATCGCGAGCTGGCGATGGTCGGGCGCAGCCATAACGTCGCGGCGCAGACCACCACCTTGGGCAAGCGGTTCGCGACGGTGGCCGACGAGCTGCTCATCGCCTACGAGCGCCTCGAGGAGCTTCTCGCGCGCTATCCCCTGCGCGGCATCAAGGGCCCGGTCGGCACTGCTCAGGACATGCTCGACCTGCTCGGCGGCGACGCGGGACGGCTGGCTGAGCTCGAGCAGCGGGCCGCAGCGCACCTCGGCTTCACCCGCGTGCTGACCAGCGTCGGTCAGGTCTACCCGCGCTCGCTCGACTTCGACGTCGCCTCGGCGCTGGCGCAGACGGTGGCCGCACCGTCCAGCCTGGCCACCAGTATCCGGCTGATGGCCGGCCACGAGCTGGTCACCGAGGGCTTCCGTCCCGGCCAGGTCGGCTCCAGCGCCATGCCGCACAAGATGAACACCCGTTCGGCCGAGCGGGTCAACGGGCTGGCCGTCGTCGTACGCGGCTACCTGTCGATGGCCGGCGAGATCGCCGGTGACCAGTGGAACGAGGGTGACGTGTCGTGCTCGGTCGTGCGCCGGGTCGCGCTGCCGGGCGCGTTCTTCGCCACCGACGGGCTGTTCCAGACCGTGCTTACGGTGCTCGACGACTTCGGTGCCTACCCGGCGGTCGTGGCGCGCGAGCTCGATCGCTACCTGCCGTTCCTGGCCACCACCAAGGTGCTGATGGCTGCCGTGCGCGCCGGGGTCGGTCGTGAGCAGGCGCACGCGGTGATCAAGGAGCACGCCGTCGCCGTGGCGCTGCGCATGCGCGAGCAGGGCGCCAGCACCAACGACCTGTTCGACCGGTTGGCCGCCGACGCACGGCTCGGGCTGAGCCGCGACCAGCTCGTCGGGCTCGTCGGTGAGCCGCTGTCGTTCACCGGTGCCGCCACCGGCCAGGTCGACGCGGTCGCGGCCCGGGTGGACCGGGTCGTCCGCGAGCACCCCGAGGCGGCAGCCTACGTCCCCGGCGACATCCTCTGAGGTGGCCTGAGCGATGCCCGAGGACTCACCGGCCGGGAGTGCCGAGCCGGACTACCGCATGAGCCTGGCGGCGGAGCGGACCTACCTTGCCTACGTCCGGACGGCGCTCACCTTGCTGGCCGGTGGGGTCGCGGTGGTCGGGGCTCTCCCCGACGTCGACCATGAGGGCCTGCGCCGCGTGCTCGGGCTGATCCTCGTCCTGGTGGGGCTGGTGATCGCCGCCACCGCGCGCAGGCGGTGGCGCGAGGTCGACGACGCGATGCGTCGGGGTGAGTCGCTGCCGCCAAGTCGTACCGCCGTGCCCATCTCCGTCGGTGTCGTCGCCGCGGCGACCCTCGCGCTCGTTCTCGTGGCCCTGCTGTAGCGGTTGCGCGTCCGGCCCTACGATCTGCGGCGTGAGCCCGTCACCTCAGCCGCAGCCGGACGTCCCCGCCGGCCCCACCCACCTGCATTCGGGCAAGGTGCGTGACCTGTACGCGTGGGGCGCCGACCGGCTGGTGATGGTGGCCAGCGACCGCATCTCGGCGTTCGATGTCGTGCTGGCCACGCCGATCCCCGACAAGGGCCGGGTGCTCACCCAGCTGTCGTTGTGGTGGTTTGACCAGCTCACCGACATCGTGCCCCACCATGTCGTCGGCACCGACCTGCCCGCGGGCTGCCCCGCCGACTGGGCCGGGCGGGCACTGGTCGTGCAGCGGCTGGACATGTTCGCGGTCGAGTGCGTGGCCCGCGGCTACCTCGCTGGGTCCGGGCTGGCCGACTACCAGCGCACCGGGACGGTGTGCGGAGTCGAGCTGCCCGCGGGGCTGGTCGACGGCAGCCGGCTGCCCGAGCCGATCTTCACCCCCGCGACGAAGGCCGACCTCGGCGAGCACGACGAGAACGTGTCGTACGCGGCGGTGCAGCAAAGCGTAGGCGCCGAGATCGCCGCCGAGCTGCGCCGGCTGACGCTCGCGGTGTACGAGCGGGCCCAGGGCATCGCGCGTGAGCGCGGCATCCTGCTCGCCGACACCAAGCTCGAGCTGGGCGCCGACGGCGACGGCACGATCGTGCTCGGCGACGAGGTGCTCACCCCGGACTCCTCGCGCTTCTGGCCGGCCGAGGACTGGTCGCCGGGGCGTCCGCAGCCCTCGTACGACAAGCAGTACGTCCGCGACTGGTTGACGTCACCGGCGTCGGGCTGGGACCGCCACGGCGACGCACCGCCGCCGCCGCTGCCCGGCGACGTGGTCGAGGCCACCCGCGAGCGCTACGTGCGGGCCTACGAGCGGCTCACCGGTCGTCGCTTCGGCGAGCCACCGCCCCGGCCGCCCGCCCGGGCGCCGAGTGGTGCCAACCAGGGGACTGAACCCGAGCCGACCCACCCGGATGGCACCACTCGACGAGGTCCCGGGGGGGTGGCCACCGACCACCCGGCTGCTCCCTAGACTTCGGCCATCTGATCGCCGACCAGGGAGCACGCCCATGGCAAGCGTTGTCGTCGACGTGATGCTCAAGCCCGAGATCCTGGACCCGCAGGGCAAGGCCGTGCACGGTGCCTTGCCCCGCCTTGGTTTCGAGGGTGTGACCGACGTCCGTCAGGGTAAGCGCTTCGAGCTCGAGCTCGATGGCGAGGTGACGCCGCAGCGACTCGACCAGGTCCGCGCGCTGGCCGCCACGCTGTTGTCCAACCCGGTGATCGAGGACTTCGACATCCGGGTCGAGGACTGATGCGCCTCGGCGTGGTGACGTTCCCCGGCTCGCTCGACGACGTCGACGCGGCGCGCGCCGTACGCATCGCGGGCGCCGAGGCGGTGCCGCTGTGGCATGGCGACCACGACCTGCGTGGCGTCGACGGCGTCGTGCTGCCGGGCGGCTTCTCCTACGGCGACTATCTGCGTTGCGGTGCGATCGCCCGCTTCGCCCCGGTGATGACCGAGGTGGTTGAGGCAGCCCAAGGCGGCATGCCGGTGCTCGGCATCTGCAATGGCTTCCAGATCCTCTGCGAGGCCCATCTGCTGCCGGGCGCGCTCATCCGCAACGACCACCGCAGGTTCGTCTGCCGCGACCAACGGCTGCGCATCGAGTCCACGACCACGGCCTGGACCTCGGCGTACGAGCAGGGACAGCAGGTGGTGGTGCCGCTCAAGAACGGCGAGGGCGGCTTCGTCGCCGACGGAGACACCCTGGACCGGCTCGAGGGGGAGGGCCGGGTGGTGGCGCGCTACGTCGGTGCCAACCCCAACGGCTCGCTGCGTGACATCGCCGGCATCAGCAACGCCTCGGGCACTGTCGTCGGCCTGATGCCGCACCCCGAGCATGCGGTGGAGTCGCTGTGCGGTCCGGGCACCGACGGGCTCGGCTTCTTCACGTCCGCTGTGCGCACCCTGACCGCCACCATCTGAGAGTTGTCACCGCCACACCGGGTTATAGGGACGTACGGTGGTGACAACTGTGGGCGGCGGCCTGCGGGGCGCTCAGCCGGCGGCGACGAGCCCGACCGCGACCGCCGCGAGCGCCAGGCCGATGCCTTGGCCGCGGCCGATGCGCTCGTGCAGCGTCAGCGCCGCGAGCAGCACCGTCGAGGCGGGGTAGAGCGACGCCAGCACCGCCGCGACGGTCAGCAGACCGGTCTGGGTGGCCAGCAGGAACAACACCGTGGCACCGGTCCCGAGCACACCGACGATGACCGCCTGGCCGGCAACCCTGCCGCGGGGGACCCACGACGCTCCCAGCGCGACGGCGAGGGCGATCGTGGCGACGATCCCGACCGCCTGCGTCAGCGCGAGTGGTCCGAAGCCGGCGCTCTGAGGCACCTGACCCAAGGCGGAGAACAAGATGCCGAAGCCGAGCCCGGCGAGCAGCCCGTCGACGAGCTCGGCGCCGCGCCCGCGTCCAGCCGGCACGGCATCGGGATGGTCGTCGACGCGAGACACCAGCCAGATCGCTGGCAAGGCGCAGGCCACCCCCAGCCAGGTCACGGTGGCTGGTCGTTCACCGGTCAGCACCGCGACACCGACCGGGACGAGCGCGGCAAACAGCGCCGACACCGGGGCGACCACGCTCATCGACCCTGCCCCCAGACCGCGGTAGAGGAACGCCGCGCCGGCCCCGCTGCCCACACCCGCCAGCACCGACCAGGCCCAGTCGCCGGCGGTCGGCTGTCCCCCGACCGCCAGGGCGAGTGCCAAGGTCAGCACGGTGGCCGCGGTCTGACCGACCACCGCGACCGCCCACGGGCTGATGCGGCGCGACAGCAGGCCCCCGATGAAGTCCGACAGCCCGTACGCCAGCGCACACCCGAGCGACAAGACGACGACCACCGCTGCACCCTAGACGGGCGTCCGGCGCCCGTCGGCGCGCCCACCGCGTGCGCTCGAGAGAACGCTGTGGCACCGTGGGCCGCCCTGTCTCGTTGCAGCGAAAGGCGTTGATGGCATGCACTGCGTCCGCACCGGCACCGGCCGCCCACTCGTACTCGTCCCCGGGATAGGTGCCGACACCGGCACCTGGCGGTTCGTCCTCGACGGGCTGGCAGCCGAGCGTGAGGTGGTGGCGCTCGACCTGCCCGGCTTCGGGCAGAGCCCGCTCTTCGACGGTGAGGTCACCTTCGCTCGGTACGCCGACGAGCTTGAGTCCCATCTGCGCCAGGAGAGCCTCGCCGAGGCCGACCTCGTCGGCAGCTCGTTGGGCGCACGACTAGTGATGGAGATGGCGCGACGCGGCCTCGGCCGTTCGACGGTCGCCCTCGACCCAGGCGGTTTCTGGAGCCCGCGGCAGAAGCAGGTCTTCGGCGCCACGTTGAACGCCTCGGTCGCCCTCCTCCGCCGGCTCCGTGCGGCACTGCCGACACTGCTCGCCACCCCCGTCGGGCGTACGGCCCTGCTCGCGCAGTTCTCCGCCCGGCCCTGGGCCGTGCCGGCGGACTTCGCGATCCAGGAGGTGCGCGGCCTTGCGGACTCGCCCGGCACCACCCCGGCGATCAAGGCGCTGGCTAGCGGCCCGGACCAGGAGGGTGCCCCCAGCGGCACGCTGCCGGGCGCCATGCTCATCGTCTGGGGCACGCAGGACCGTGTCACCCTGACCAGCCAGGCGAGTCGGGCCCAGGAGCTGTTCCCGGACGCCCGCCTCACGCTCTTCGCCTCGTGCGGGCACTTTCCGCATTGGGACCAGCCGGCCAGGACAGTGACCACGGTGCTCGCTGCGACCGGGTGACCAGATGCGCGGATGAACGGAGATGCCCGCGGGCCGCGGCTGCGGTCAGGCGGGTGTCTCCAGCAGCGCGGCGGAGGTGTCCCACAGCCGGTCCGCCGCGGCGGGGTCGACCGCCCACTCGCGTACGCCGCGCCCGACCTGCGCGTCGTTGGCAACGGTCTCCACCTCGTTGCAGTCCTCCAGGTAGGCCGTCGACCAGGTCCAGGTGCACGACCGGTACGCGGTGGTTGCCGGTCGTGGCGGTGATGTCGTCGGCCACGCGCTGACCGGCGGGGACGTCTCGTACGGCCAGGGTGACCTCCGCACCAGCGCGGGCCAAGGACCGCGCGGTCTCGACGCCGATGCCGGACGAGGCCCCGGTGACGATCGCGCGGAGGCCGGTCAGGTCGACACCGGCGATGACCTCGTCGGCGGTGGTGGTGATGTCATAGCTCGTGGTGATGAGGTCCACGTCTTGGCCTTTCGGTGTGCCTACGTCGATTGCCTAGCCTCTCAGCCACAGTCTCGGTCAGGGCGGACCATGCTGCCGCTGGAGGCCGGGAGACCGTCGTTAGGCTGGCGGCATGATCGACGCCGCGGTGGACGAGCACCGCGGCGTCGACACCGTGGCCCGCGCCACGCATACGCCCGACCAGCCACAGCCATGGGCCGAGCTCGGGCTCAAGCAGGACGAGTACGAGCGCATCCGGGTGATACTCGGCCGTCGACCGACCAGCTCCGAGCTGGCGATGTACTCGGTGATGTGGTCCGAGCACTGCTCGTACAAGTCGAGCAAGGTACACCTGCAACGTTTCGGCGAACTGCCCGCCGAGACCAAGGTCGGCAAGCTGCTGGCCGGCATCGGCGAGAACGCCGGGGTGCTCGACATCGGCCAGGGCTACGCGGTGACGTTCAAGGTCGAGTCGCACAACCACCCCAGCTACGTCGAGCCCTGCCAAGGCGCGGCCACCGGCGTCGGGGGCATCGTGCGCGACATCCTGGCCATGGGCGCCCGCCCGGTCGCGGTGATGGACGCGCTGCGCTTCGGCCCGCTCGGCGCCGCCGACACCGCACGAGTGCTGCCGGGAATCGTCGCGGGCGTCGGCGGCTACGGCAACTGCCTGGGTCTGCCCAACATCGGCGGCGAGGTGGTCTTCGACCCCAGCTATGCCGGCAACCCGCTCGTCAACGCCCTGTGCGTCGGGGTGATGCGGCATGAGGACCTGCACCTGGCCAACGCCACCGGCGCCGGCAACCAGGTGATCCTGTACGGCGCGCGCACGGGTGGCGACGGCATCGGCGGCGTGTCCGTGCTGGCCAGTGAGACCTTCGACGCGGCGTCCGGCGACGGGAGCGGCGGCCCGGCCAAGCGACCCAGCGTCCAGGTGGGCGACCCGTTCATGGAGAAACTGCTCATCGAGTGCACGCTCGAGCTGTTCGCCGCCGGTGTTGTCAACGGCATCCAGGACCTCGGCGGCGCCGGCCTGTCGTGCGCCACCTCGGAGCTGGCCAGCGCCGGTGACGGCGGCATGCAGGTGTGGCTGGACCGGGTGCCGCTGCGGGACTCCTCGCTCGCCGCGGAGGAGATCCTCATGAGCGAGAGCCAGGAGCGGATGATGGCGGTCGTCGAGCCGCAGCACGTCGATGCTTTCCTCGCCGTGTGCACCAAATGGGATGTCGACGCCACCGTGATCGGCGAGGTGACCACCACCGGCCGGCTGGTGATCGAGTGGGACGGCGAGGTTGTCGTCGACGTCCCCCCGCGCACCGTCGCCCACGAGGGCCCCGTGTACGACCGCCCGTACGCGCGGCCGGCCGAGCAGGACGCCCTGCAGGCCGACCGCGCGGAGTCGTTGCCGCGGCCGTCGACCGGCGCGGAGCTGCGCGACACGCTGCTGCGCTTGGTGGCCTCGCCCAACCTGGCCGACAAGTCATGGGTGACCGACCAGTACGACCGGTACGTCCGCGGCAACACGGTGCTCGCGCAGCCCGAGGACGCCGGTGTCGTGCGTGTCGACGAGCAGACCGGTCTCGGCGTCGCGCTGGCGACCGACTGCAACGGGCGCTTCTGCCGGCTCGACCCGTATGCGGGCGCGCAGCTCGCGCTGGCCGAGGCGTACCGCAACGTGGCTGCCGTCGGTGCCGAGCCACTGGCGGTCAGCGACTGCCTCAACTTCGGCTCGCCGGAGGACCCGGGCGTGATGTGGCAGTTCGAGCAGACCGTGGCCGGCCTGGTCGACGGCTGCCGTGAGCTGGGGGTGCCGGTCACCGGCGGCAACGTCAGCTTCTATAACCAGACCGGGGATGTGGCGATCCTGCCGACCCCGCTGGTCGGGGTGCTCGGCGTGCTGGACGAGGTCGACCGCCGGGTGCCGCAGGGCTTCCGGCAGCCGGGGCAGATGATCTACCTGCTCGGAGGCACGAGCGAGGAGCTGTCCGGCTCGCAGTGGGCGCTGGTGCAGCACGACCACCTCGGCGGACGGCCGCCGCGAGTCGACCTGGCTGCCGAGCGAGCGCTGGCCGAGCTGCTGCGCCATGCCTCGCGCGACGGGCTGGTCGACGCCGCGCACGACCTGGCCGACGGTGGGTTGGCTCAGACGCTGGTCGAGTCCTGCCTGCGCCATGACGTCGGCGCCCGGGTGTGGTTGCCCGACGCCCTCGACCCGTTCGTCGCGCTGTTCAGCGAGTCCGCGGCCCGCATGATCGTGGCGGTTCCACGCAGCGAGGAGGTCCGGTTCACCGACATGGCCACGGCCCGCCGGGTGCCGCACGTACGGATCGGGGTCGTCGACACCGGCGACGGCGACCCGGTGCTCGACGTGCAGGGGCAGTTCAGCATTCCCCTCGCCGAGCTGCGGGCCGTGTGGAGCGGCACCATCCCGGAGAGCATGCGGGGCTGACCGCGCGGTGCGGCTACCTGCGACCGCGGTAGAGCAGCCGCCAGTGGGTGGCGTGCACGACTCCGGTCCTGCGCTGTCCGACGTGGCGCTGCCATACGCGGGCGGCCCGCGCTGTCTTGCGGGAGAACACACCGTCGATCGGGGTGGACACGCCGGCTGCGACCAGGGCGCGTTGCAGTCGCCAGACCGCCTGCTCGTTGGAGCCGACCTTGACCAGGTCGCGGCGACCGGTCGCCAGCAGGCTGATCCAGCTGCGGTGGCTAAGCACTCCGCTGACGGGGAAGCCGCGATCCTGCTGCATCCGGCGCACCCCGCGGGCCATCCGCCGGTCGAAGCGGTCGGTGATCGGGACCTGCAGATAGCCGCTACGGCGCAACAGGCAGCGCGCAGCCGCCACCCGGTTGCCGCGCGAGCCCCGCTCCAGGCGGGGGTAGGTGGCGAAGCTCAGCGGCCGTCCGCAGGTCCCGGTCTGGCGCCTTGGCTGCGACCCCTGACCGATGCTGAGCCAGTTGCGGTCGATGGTCAGGCGAGTGCTGCCGTAGCGGGCGGTCACGTCGAGCTTGTACTGGTGCAGGCGCTTGTTGTTCCGCCAGAAGTCGTCGGACAGGTACGGTCCGCCGTCGAGGTTGGCCTCGTCGTTTCCCCACGCCAGCCAGAGCTGGTCCGGCCAGGTGAAGCGGTTGCGGTCGGCGTGGCGGGCCACGTCGAGGGAGTAGATGGCCGCCGACCCGCTGGAGTACAGCCCCGCGCGGTAGCGCAGCTGGTGTATCCGCTCGGTGAACGAGTCGATGTGGCCGAGGACCGCACGGTTGCACCGCTTGTTGCTGCGGTCGTACCACTCGATGTCCATGTACAGCGTGCTGCGGCGCCCCATCCCGAAGCGCTGCGCCTTGGCGACCACGTCGTCGGCGGCCCACGCCCCCTGGCGACGTGCCTTGCCCAGATCTGCGGACATGCGCGGCTTGGTCGGGGTCGGGTCGCCCTGCTGGAAGCACGGCGCCTGCAGGCCGATGTGGATCGGCAGGATCTCCCAGCCCAGCTGGTGCTGGCGGCTCACCCAGCGCGGACTGAGGTACGGCTGGGAGCTCGCGGGGCAGGCGCGCCCGGCGCCACTGATGTAGATGCCGACCGCCGCGAACGGCGACGTGCGGCGCCATTCGTTCATGTCGCGCTGGCTCGGGGTGATGCAGCGGTCGAAGCCGTAGCCGGTGAACGAGCCCTGGCTGCGGAACGCCTTGAGCCCGAGCCCGCGCGCCGAGGCGCTGTCGTCGGCGGGCCGTCCCGAGCCGGCGGCTGCGACCGGCGCCTGCACGGCGACGGCCAGCGACGCGGTCAGGACAGCGGCCAGCGTGGCAACGACGAGTCGGAGGGTTGCGGTATGCACGGTCATCGACCGTACGACCTGGTCGTGCGGTCGCCTACGGTGCCGGTCTGAGTCGACCGATCGGCTGATGCGAAAGTGGCCGACGGTACGGGTGGGGCGGATGGGGCCGGTCCCCGCAGAGGCCGGATCGCTGGCTCCTAGGCTGGGCCGGTGCCCGTCCGCCTACGCCCCGCCCCCGCCGAGCAGGTCGAGGCCGCGCTTGGCCGCCGGCTCGCCGGCGTGCCGGAGGCAGGCGACGAGCGGCTGCTCGTCAAGCATCTGCTCGCGCTGCTGACCATGACCCACCCGGGTGCCAGCGTCGAGGTGAGGGTGCCGCCGTACGCGGTGGTCCAGTGCCTCGCGGGCGCCCGGCACACCCGTGGCACCCCACCTGCGGTGGTCGAGACCGACGCGGACACCTGGATCGCCGTGGCCACCGGGGCCGAGCCGTGGGCGGATGCGGTCGCCGCCGGACGGGTGGTGGCCTCGGGCGAACGCTCCGACCTGTCGGCGGTGCTGCCGCTGCCCGGCCCCGGCCGCCTGCCCCGCGCCACGTAAACGTGGCGGAGCGCCGGCGCCCCGCGGAGGAGCTGCTTGTGCCTAGGCTCGGGACCATGACCGAGCCCGCCACCTCCCGCACCGACGCCCTCCGAACGGCCACCGACGAGGCGATGCCGCGTGTGCGGGCCTGGCTCGAGGAGCTCGTACGCATTCCGTCGGTCAGCGACGTCGAGGGGGACGCTCCGCAGGTGCAGGCCAGTGCGCAGGCGGTGGCGCGCATCCTCACCGAGGCCGGCTTCCCCGAGGTCGAGATCCTCACCGAGGGCGGCCGGCCCGCAGTGCTCGCCCGGCACCCGGCGCCGCCCGGAGCGCCGACGGTGCTGCTCTACGCCCACCACGACGTGCAGCCGCCCGGCAACGAGGCCGACTGGGACAGCCCGCCGTTCGAGCCGACCGAGCGTGCCGGACGGCTGTTCGCCCGGGGTGCGGCCGACGACAAGGCGGGCATCGCCGCGCACCTCGCGGCCTACCTCGCTCATGCCGGCCAGCCGCCGGTTGGCCTGACCGTCTTCGTCGAGGGGGAGGAGGAGTCCGGCTCGGCCTCGCTGCCCGACATCCTGGGTCGCCACCACGACCGGCTCGCGGCCGACGTGTTCGTGATCGCCGACTCGACGAACTGGGACATCGACGCACCGGCGTTGACCACCTCGCTACGCGGGTTGGTCAACTGCATCGTGGAGGTGCGCACGCTCGACCACGGTGTGCACTCGGGCATGTGGGGCGGGGTGGTGCCCGATGCGCTGACCACGCTGGCGCGGCTGCTGGCCACGCTGCACGACGAGGCCGGCAACGTTGCCGTCGACGGGCTGGTGTCGGGGCCCGCAAGCGACCTGGTCTACCCCGAGGACCGGCTGCGCGCGGAGTCGTCGGTGCTCGACGGCGTCCAGCTGATCGGCACCGGGTCGGTGGTGTCGCGGCTGTGGACCCGGCCGGCGATCGCGGTCACCGGCCTCGACGCGCCGGCGACTGCGCACGCCTCGAACACGCTGGTGCCGGTCGCACGCGCCAAGGTCAGCCTTCGGGTGGCACCCGGCGACGACTGCCACGCGGCGCTGGTCGCACTCACACGCCACCTCGAGGACCACGTCGCCTGGGGCGCGCGGGTGAGTGTCTCGGACCCCGACCTGGGGCAGCCGTACGCCGTCGACGCGCGCGGCCCCGCGTTCGACGCGGCGCGTACGGCCTTCGCGGACGCCTGGGACGGCGCCGAGCCGGTGGACATCGGGGTGGGGGGATCCATCCCGTTCATCGCCGAGTTCGCCGCGGCGTTCCCCGACGCGGCCATCGTGGTGACCGGCGTCGAGGATCCCGACACCCGGGCGCACGGGGCCAACGAAGGGTTGCACCTGGGGGAGTTCGCGCGCGTCTGCCTGGCCGAGGCGTTGCTGCTCGACCGGCTCACCCCCTGACCACCCCCCGAGTTGTCACCGCTGCACGGCGTTCTCGCACGCCACGGCGGTGACAACGCGCGGCGATGCGTACGATGGGCGCCGTGCCTCGCGGAGACGGACGGCTGACAGCCGATCTCGACCCCCACGATGCCGGACCCCAAGACGCCTGCGGTGTGTTCGGGGTGTGGGCACCGGGCGAGGACGTCGCCAAGCTGACGTACTTCGGCCTGTACGCCCTGCAGCACCGCGGCCAGGAGTCGGCGGGTATCGCGGTCAGCAACGGCCGTCAGATCCTGGTGTACAAGGACATGGGTCTGGTGTCGCAGGTTTTTGACGAGCCCACGCTCGAGTCGCTCAAGGGCCACCTGGCGATCGGGCACAGCCGCTACTCGACCACCGGGGCGAGCACCTGGGTCAACGCCCAGCCGACGTTCCGGTCCACGGCGCTGGGCGCATTGGCGCTCGGCCACAACGGCAACCTCACCAACACCCGCGATCTCCTGGCGTTGCTCGACGAGCGCGCCGGGGAGTCGGGCCAGCTGACGGCGACGCGCGTACGCGAGGCGGAGACGACCGACACCGGCGTGATGACCGGACTGCTCGCGTCGTACCCGGACCGGCCGCTCGAGGACGCCGCGGTCGAGGTGCTCCGGGCCCTGCGCGGGGCCTTCTCGCTGGTGTGGATGGACGAGACCACCCTGTATGCCGCGCGCGACCCCCAAGGCATCCGGCCGTTGGTGCTCGGGCGGCTGGAGCGCGGCTGGGTCGTCGCGAGTGAGACCGCAGCGCTGGACATCGTCGGCGCCTCCTACCTGCGGGAGATCGAGCCGGGCGAGCTTGTCGCCGTCGACGAGCACGGGCTGCGCACGAAGACCTTTGCCGAGAAGGCGCCCAAGGGGTGCCTGTTCGAGTTCGTCTACCTGGCCCGGCCCGACACCGTGATCTCGGATCGACGCGTGCACGCGGCCCGGGTCGAGGTCGGACGGCGTCTCGCCCGTGAGCACCCGGCCGAGGCGGACTTGGTGATCCCCGTGCCGGAGTCGGGTACGCCGGCGGCGATCGGGTTCGCCGAGGAGTCGGGCATCGCGTACGGGCAGGGGCTGGTCAAGAACTCCTACGTGGGGCGGACGTTCATCCAGCCGAGCCAGACCATCCGGCAGCTCGGCATCAGGCTCAAGCTCAACCCGCTGCGCGACGTGATCGCCGGCCGGCGGCTGGTTGTCGTCGACGACTCGATCGTGCGCGGCAACACCCAGCGCGCCCTGGTCCGGATGCTGCGTGAGGCCGGTGCGCTCGAGGTGCACGTCCGCATCTCGAGCCCGCCGGTGAGGTGGCCGTGCTTCTACGGCATCGACTTCGCCAGCCGGGCCGAGCTCATCGCGAGCGGGCTCGACACCGAGGAGATCCGTCGGTCGATCGGCGCGGACTCGCTCGGCTATGTCGACCTCGACGAGCTGGTGTCCGCCACCGGGGTGCCCAAGTCGGACCTGTGCCGCGCCTGCTTCGACGGTGTCTATCCCGTGGCGCTGCCGGACGCGAGCATGCTCGGCAAGGACCTGCTCGAGCTCGGGTCCGACGGGACGGATCCCAGCCCCGACGACGACCTCGAGCTGGTGCTGCCCGCGGCAGAACCGGCGGCGAGTGTGGCCGCCGAGTGACCAGCTACGCATCGGCGGGGGTGTCGATTGAAGCGGGTGACCGTGCGGTCGAGCTGATGCGCGAGTGGGTCGATAAGGCCCGCCGGCCCGAGGTTGTCGGCGGCATCGGTGGCTTCGCCGGGTTGTTCGACGCCTCCGCGCTCAAGGCGTACGAGCGGCCGCTGCTCGCGACGTCGGCCGATGGCGTCGGCACCAAGGTGGCGATCGCCCAAGCTATGGACCGGCACCACACGATCGGCTTCGACCTCGTCGGGATGCTCGTCGACGACCTCGTGGTCTGCGGGGCGGAGCCGATCTATCTCACCGACTACATCGCCTGCGGGCGGGTGCGCCCCGAGCGGATCGCTGCAATCGTGCAGGGCGTCGCCGAGGCCTGCATCGTCGCCGGCTGTGCGCTGCTGGGTGGCGAGACCGCCGAGCACCCCGGACTGCTGGGGCCCGACGAGTACGACGTTGCCGGCGCCACCACCGGCGTGGTCGAGGCGGCGGACCTGCTCGGCCCCCACCTGGTGGCCGCGGGGGACGTGCTGGTCGCGATGGCGTCGTCTGGTCTGCACAGCAACGGCTACTCCCTGGTCCGGCACGTGCTGCTCGACGAGGCCGGCTGGACGCTCGACCGCCAGGTCGACGAGCTCGGCCGAGCTCTCGGTGACGAGCTGCTCGAGCCGACACGCGTCTATGCCCGCGACTGCCTGGCGCTGGCAGCCGGTGCCGATGTGCACGCGATGGCCCACATCACCGGTGGCGGCCTGGCGGCAAACCTGGCTCGGGTGCTACCGCCGCACTTGGCCGCCACCGTGGAGCGCGACACGTGGACCCCGCAGCCGATCTTCGACCTCGTCGGGGGAGTCGGCGCGGTGGCGGCCGCCGACCTGGAGAGCACGCTCAACATGGGGGTGGGCATGATCGCCGTCGTGGCGCCCGACGCAGCAGCCGAGGCCGTACGCCTGCTGACCAATCGTCACGTACCCGCCTGGGTGTGCGGCGAGGTGCTCGCCGCCCGCGCCGGCGGCGAGCAGACCGCGACGGTGGAGCTCGTCGGGCGTCACCGCTAGGCACAGACGCGAGTCAACGCGCCGCTGGCCGGTCGGAGTGCGCAGCGCTCTCGGAGCCGGGTATTGTTCATGGCACGAGAGACTTGTTGACGTGTCCGGGTGGCTCTTGGAGTTGCTCGGCCGGACCTGTGCAAGGGGGTCGACCTATGGGCCGCGGCCGAGCGAAGGCCAAGCAGACGAAGGTCGCCCGAGACCTGAAGTACCGCACGTTGGAGACCGACTTCTCTGAGTTGCAGCGAGAGCTGCACGGGGACGAGGCTGCCCCAGAGCGTGCAGCAGCCGGCGACGACGAGGACGAGTACGGCTACGGCTCCTCGGAGTCGGCCGCACGCTGACCCGGCGCGCTCCGCATGAGGCTCACTGAGGTGCTGCCGTACGCCGTCTACCTCCGGGTGTACGAGCCGGTGTCGCCGAGTGAGTCCGCGGCCACGCAGCGGGTCGTTGACGCTGGCCTGGACACGTCAGCGGTGACGCTCGCCCAGCAACGACAGGCGCTGCTGGGCGTCACCCGGTCGGCGCAGTCGCCCGCGGTACAGGCTGCCGCGGCCGCCTTCGCCTTGCGGTACGACGGCCGGACGTTCCTCGCACCGGCTGCGGACGAGGCCGGGCACGTACGGGTGGCCACCTGGCGGCCTCCGCTGGGCTGGCTGGTGCTGGTGGCCGACAGTGACCTCCATGCCGACCCGAGTGACGGCCACCCGCGCTTTCGTACCCCGATGCCGTATGCGCGTCGTCGTGCCGGGCGAGCGGTCGCGGCCTTGCGCCGGCACGACCCCGAGGGTGAGCTGCTCGGCGCGCTGCGCACCGAGACGATCGAGACCGCACGATGGCTCGAACGCTTCGGTGGTGACGGTGTGGTCGAGCTCGACCTGGCCGGCCTCGGACCGATCGTGCGTGACCTCGATCCGGACGAGCCGATCCGTTCCGCGCGCGAGGTCGCCGACACGATGGACGCCCTGGCGGCTGGACGGACGGAGCTCGCTGCGGACATGCACAGCCAGCTCCGCGAGCGCTGGGCCACGTACGCGCTTCGCGAGCGGGCCAGCTGAGCCACGAGCGGAGTATCGTCCGACCTGGGTATGTGTGTACTGTCTGTATCGGGCATATCACTGTCCGAACGTATGGTTGGCGCCCTGAATCCGGCATTTGGTGTCAGCGGCGTGCCAGACTCGGTGTCAGCAGCAGACATCCTCCGCTGTGGAGGAGTCGAGGAGGGACGACCCATGACCGCGCGCCCCGTCAGTGAGACGGAGTCACTGCTCACGCCTTCCGAGGTCGCCGCGTTGTTCAGGGTCGACCCCAAGACCGTCACCCGCTGGGCCAAGGCCGGCAAGCTCAGCTCGATCCGCACCCTCGGTGGGCACCGTCGCTACCGTGAGTCTGAGGTCCGTGGCCTGCTGAGCAGCACCTCGGGCATCCCGCAGATGCGGGAGCCCGCAGACTCCTGATCTCGCCCCACCCGGCCGACCCCGGTCCGAGCGCTACGAACCTCGGGCCGGGGTTTACGTCTGCCCGGCCCGAGCCGCGCCGCCCTCGGCGTGCATGCGGGTCATGAGGCTGCCGGCCACGTGTACGGCCAGCGTGCGGTCGTGGGTGAGGATGTAGTCGAATCGCCGATCCAGCTCCGGGCCGTCGTCCCCGAGGTCCCGCGAGACCAGTGCACCAGCAAAGTGCGGCCCCACGACGGCCACGTCCCACTCGCTCAGCACGACGTCACCCTCGGCCAGATCCGCACCCCGTACCCCCGGGGCCGGGGTGGCCGGTATGTCGGCTCCGAAGACGCCGACGAACGCGGCCGTGGCGGCGAGCTCTGCATAGCGCTGGACGGTCGCTGTGGTGAGGTGGCCGGCGTTCTGGAAGGTGGCGAGCACGACGGCCGAGTCGGACGAGGACAGGGCCTGGCGTTCGAGGTGCCTGCTGACCTCGAGCAACAGCGACTTGGTGGCTTGTCGTACGGCGCGGGAGCCGGCGACGAGCTCGAACGGGCTGGCGCCGTCGGGCATCACCGGGTGGGACGCGATCGGCACCGCAGCGGGCACCTGTCGGCCGGACGCGGGGCGGGTCGAGACCGGGAGCGGCCCGGGGCGGCCGAGCAGCCAGCCCTGACCCAAAGTGGCGCCGAGCGACTTGGCGATGGCCAGGTGTGCTTCGGTCTCGATGCCCTCGGCCAGCACCACCGCGCCGGACCGCTCGGCCTCGGCGTTGACCGCGTTGACGATCTGTGCGATGCGCGCGTCGGGCTTGTCTTGGACGAGCCGCAGGTCGAGCTTGATCACGTCCGGGCGCAACAGGGGCAGCAGTGCCAGCGACGCCGGGTCGGCGCCGACGTCGTCGAGGGCGATGCCCCACCCCGCAGTCCGGAAGGCCGCCACCCGGCGCAGCAGGTCCGCGGGCCGGTCGGTGAGGGCCCGCTCGGTGAGCTCCACGATGACCCGCATGGGGCGGCCGGCGCCGGCCGGTCCGCTCGAGGGCAGGGGGAGCGGTCTGGGGGCACTCGCGTCGGGCTCCACGTTGATGAAAAGCGTCCACGGCGCGAGCAGCCCGGCCCCGTGCGCTCCGGCCAGCGCCGCGCTCTGGCAGTGCCCGTCGAGCTCGGCAAGCTGCTGGGACCGGCGGGCGGCCGCGAAGAGCTGGTCCGGCTGCTCCAGGGCGGAGCCTTGCGGACCGCGCGACAGGGCCTCGTACCCGACGACCACGCCGGTGTACAGCTCGACCACCGGCTGGTAGACCGTGCGCACCGATTGACGCGCCAATAGCTCCGCGAGCAACGCGGGGTCGTGATCGGTCCCCAGCCGTTGCGCCGGTGCTGCGGTGTCGTCACCGGCGGCTGTCGTCATTTCGCTCCGCTTTCCGGTCAGACATTGACGCCTCCATCAAACCCCGACGCGGTTCGATCTGCATTCGACCGCTGTCCGGAATGGGCCGTTTCGCGGACAGTGTGGCGTCGAACGGACGAGCGACCACGCATTGCAGTCACCGGGGCGACTGCAATGCATGATCGCTCGCGCGGTCTCGGGAGCCGCGGCCGGGGATGATGGGCTGATGGGCATCAGCACGTACCTCGCCGACCTGCGCCGGCACGTCGGCACGGGTCTGCTCCTGCACCCCGGCGTCTCGGCGCTCGTGCGCGACGACGGTGGCCGGCTGCTGCTGGAGCGCCGCTCGGACTCCGGACAGTGGAGCCTCCCGGGTGGCGCCATCGATCCGGGCGAGGCGCCGGCGCAGGCTCTGGTCCGCGAGGTGCATGAGGAGACCGGGCTGGTCGTACGCCCCGTCCGGCTGGTGGGCGTCGTCGGCCCGCAGCTCATCGTCTACCCGCACGGGGACCGGCTCGAGGTGACGACGTCGGTGTTCGTGTGCGACGTGGTCGGTGGCGAGCTGGTAGCCCTCGACGGTGAGAGCCTCGAGCTGCGCTTCGTCGACGTCGAGCATCTCCCCGTCTCGACGTTCCTGGCGCCGTACCGTTTCGAGGCGCTGCTCACGGGCTCGTCTGGCGCCTGGTTCGCCTGGGACGAGGCGTGGCTCCCGGCGGGATCGGCCACCGAGCCGGCCCAGCCGCGCGGTGCTTGAATGCATCCGCTGGTCCATCGATCGTAGGAGGAACCTCATGGAGTACCGCACGCTCGGCCGTACCGGTTTGCAGGTCTCGGAGATCGGCTACGGCGCCTGGGGCATCGGCGGCGGCATGTGGGTCGGAGCGCAGGAGGACGAGTCGGTGCGCGCGCTGCACCAGGCGATCGAGCTCGGCGTCAACTTCATCGACACCGCCCGTGGCTACAACGACAGCGAACGCATCGTCGGCCGCGTCGTACGCGAGCACGGCGGCGAGGACCTGTATGTCGCCACCAAGGTGCCGCCGCTCAGCGACACGTTCCCCGCGCCCAGCGGCCTGGACCCGATGCAGACGTTTCCTGGCGCACACATCCGGGAGAACCTGGAGACCAGCCTGCGGGTGTCGGGCTTGGAGGCGTTCGACGTCTTCCAGTTCCACGTGTGGAGCGATGAGTGGGTCGGCCGCGGGGACTGGTTGGAGACCGTCGACGCGCTCAAGCAGGAGGGGAAGATCCGCGCCTTCGGCGTCTCGATCAACGACTACCAGCCCGAGAACGCACGCGAGCTCATCGGCACCGGAGTCGTCGACACCGTCCAGGTCATCTACAACGTGTTCCACCAGCAGCCGGAGGAGCAGCTGCTGCCGGCGTGCGCCGAGCACGGGGTCGGCGTGATCGTGCGGGTGTCGCTGGACGAGGGCGGCCTGACCGGCCGGGTCGGCGCCGGCACCGAGTTCCCCGAGGGCGACTGGCGCAACGTCTACTTCGGTGGGGACCGGTTGCGCCAGCTGGGCGAGCGCGTGGACGCGCTGGTGGCCGACGTCGGGATCGAGCGGGACGAGCTGGCCGAGTACGCCCTGCGCTACGTGCTCACGTCGCCTGCGGTCTCCACCGTCATCGCCGGGATGCGCAGCGTACGCAACGTGGAGCGCAACGCCGCGGTCAGTGACGGGCGGCCGCTCGCCGAGGACCGCCGGGCCGCCCTGGCCCGGCACCGCTGGGAGCGGAACTTCTACCAGCCGGCCTGATGGCTCAGGTCGTAGCGCACGGAGTCACGGGGTCGTCCGCCCGGCCCACGCGCTGCGTCCTCCGCCACGTTTACGTGGCTCAGCGACCCTTTACGTGGCGCGGGGCCACGACGCCGGCTCGGCCGGGGGTGCCGTCAGACCTCGCGCCAGGTCGCGCCACCGTCGGTGCTCACCCAGACGCGCGCGGTGTCGCCGTCCAGCGCTGCGGCGTACAGACTCCTACCGTCGGAGGAGTACGTGGCCGCCGAGGTTCCGCTGGGCAGCGCCAGGTCGCTCCACGTCTGGCCACCGTCGCTGCTGAGCGCGCCGCCGCCCATGCCGACCGCGACGATCCGTTCGGTGTCGGTGGGGTCCCAGGCCGCGGACATCGCCCCGCTGGGGCCGCCGAGCACCGTCCACGTCGTGCCGCCGTCGCTGCTGGCGACCAGCCCGTTCTGCATGTCGGGGGCGATCAGCCGGTCGGGGTCGGTCGGGTCGACCAGGACGGTGCCCATGAAGCCCTGCCCGACGTCGGCATTGCGAGACTCCCAGGTAGTGCCGCCGTCGGCGCTAGCCAGCAGGCCGGCCGCGGGCGAGGCCAGGTAGGCGACGTCACCGGCGGCGCCGAGGGCGTGGATGTCGCTCACCTGGCCATCGGCGACGGCGGATTTGGCGAAGGTGGCACCGTTGTCGCTGGACCGGTACAGGCCAGGGTGTCCGCCGACGAGCAGCCCCTCGTCGGTCTGTGCCCAGCCCATCGCATCCGCCCCGTCGAGTGAGGGCACCGACTCCCAGGTCTGGCCACCATCGGTGGACACGGCGACGCCGTCGTGGCCGCCGACGTAGAGCTTGTCGTCGACGGCAGTGACGGTGTGCAGATCCCCACCCACGTACGGCGCGTCTGCCGCGCCAACGCTCTCCTCGCCCTGGGTGACCACGTACGCCCCGCCGGCGAGCAGTGCCACCGCGGCAACCACCGCCGGCACCGCCCACGACCGGGGTGAAGGCGTGGGCACAGCGCTTGCTCGGGCCGCTGGGCGGGCGACGGGCGCGCGGGCCGCCCCGCGTCGCGTCGTGTTCGGCATGGGGGCTCCTGTGTCGGGGAGGGACAGACCAGGCGGGCGGATGTGTGCAACGACCCGGTCATCCCGATTCCTACCCAGGATAGTAGTCGCAGTAGGCTCAAGCGGCGGAGCGGGTTGGCCGTCCACGGTGCTGACAGTCGGCGGAGGATGCGGTGAGACAGTTCGGCGAGCTCGAGGCCGTGGTCATGGACGTGCTGTGGTCGCGGGAGGGCTCTGCGACCGTGCGCGATGTCCTGGGGGAGATGCAACGCACCCGCTCGATCGCCTACACGACGGTCATGACGGTCATGGACAACCTGCATCGCAAGGGTTTTCTTTCCCGCGAGATGGAGGGGCGCGCCTGGCGGTACGAGCCGGTGAAGACGCGTGAACGGTTCACCGCGGACCTGATGGTCGAGGTGCTCGAGGGGGCCGAGGACCGCACCGGGACCTTGATGCACTTCCTCGACGCCATCAGCGCCCCGGAGCTGCGCAGGTTGCGCAGGCTGCTTGCCGCCGAGGACAGCGAGTCCTCGCCATGACCCCGGCGGTGCTGCTGCTGGGGTACGCGCTGCTGATGTCGACGGCAGGGTCGTGGGCACTCCGCCGCGCGCGATGGCCGCACCGGTCGCCTCGCCTGGGCGTCGCGGCCTGGCAGGCCGCCTCGTTGTCGGCGCTCACCGCGACCGGGCTTGCAGGGTTCGTCCTGCTGCTGCCGGGGTCACCGCTGTCCGTGGTCGCCGCCCGCGCGGCGCACGCGTGCGTGGCAGCCTTCGACGCTGCCTACGCCGCTCCCGGCGGCAGCACCGCCGGGGCTCTGGTCGGTGCCGTTCTGGTCGGTGCGGTCGTTCGGTGCGGGGTGTTGTTGGGCCATGACCTGTGGGCGGGGCGGCGTGAGCGGGGGCGGCAACGCCGGATGCTGATGCTGGTCGCGCGCCCTGCGGGCGCACTGGATGCCCTCGTCCTCGACCACGAGGCCGTCGCCGTTTACTGTCTGCCCGGTCGAGGCGGAAAAGTCGTCTTCACCACGGCCGCACTCTCGGCTCTCGGTACGCGCGAGCGCCGAGCCGTGCTGGCGCACGAGCTCGCCCACCTGCGGCAGCATCACCACCTGGTGGTGGCGGCGGCGCGCGCACTGCGGCGGGGGTTCCCTGGCGTTCCGCTGCTACGCGCCGCCGAGACCGAGATCGCCGTCCTGGTCGAGATGGTGGCCGACGACGTGTCGGCACGCCATGGTG
>Ga0183260_10000858_pt1 | contig 25917 bp, 22 predicted proteins | sample AntDrymUQ4972206_2_FD_129768 | JGI IMG/M metagenome (GOLD analysis project Ga0183260, IMG submission 129768) | Polar desert sand microbial communities from Dry Valleys, Antarctica - metaG UQ497 (22.06) (version 2) (version 2) | ecosystem: Environmental > Terrestrial > Soil > Desert | place... | reverse complement strand
CGCCGAACTGGCCACCGCCGCACTGCAGATGGCGGTAGCGATCAGAGGCGGCGACGTCCGCGGCGTCATCTTCCACAGCGACAAGGGATCCGAATACACCGCCTCGGCATTCGAGGGCGTATGCGCCCGACTGGGCATCACCCAGTCGATGGGCCGGGTGGGCTCGGCTCTGGACAACGCGGCGGCCGAGAGCTTCAACTCGACCCTGGAGTGGGGGCATCGCCCGCCGGATGTCCCATGTGTCCCAGCGCTTCCCGGGGGCGGCCACCAGGGCCAAGGTCGTGCTTCGCAAGGCTCGCTCGGTGGCCGGCCGGGCACCGTCGTAGCCGGCTCGGGGTACGTCAGGGAAGTCAGCCGGCGTTGGGCGACCCGAGTGGCGTGGCGGTGTGGGCCACCACCGCGCTCCCCGTGGGCCCGTACTGCGAGAGCTCGAAGAGGGGCTGCGCCTCGGTGACCGCGAAGTCGGCGTACTCGAGCATGCGACGCAATGCCGCCGTCGTGTAGACCCAGTAGACGTTGTCCCGCCCGGGTGTGTCCTCTTTTCCCGGACTGCCGAACGAGAGCACCGGTGCGTCCGGGTTGCGCTTCTCCATCTCGGCGTCGACCGTGGTCTCGATGATGGCCATGCTCCTCGTGACCGACCGGATGCTGGTCAACGCCTTCAACGGGTTCTGCAGGTGGAGCAGGAGCGAACCGCAGAACACAAGGTCGAACGTGCCGAACATGTAGGGCGACAACTCATACACAGACCCGAAGTGATATTCGACGTTGGAGCCGCGCATGGCGTGGGCCATGCGGAAGCGCCTCGGCCAGGAGGCGTCGTGGCCGGCCCAGGCGATCTTGGGCCTCATCCTCGGAAGCCAGTCGCAGTCGCCTACCGTGGCCAGGTCCATGGCGACGACCTTGTTGGCCCCTCGCCGCTCCATCTCGAAGGCGAAGAAGCCGTCGGCCGTACCTACATCGAGAACTCTCAGACCGGCCAGTGACTCCGGGAGCCCGTAGCAGCCGGCCACCGGACGGTGGTCGTACACACCCTTGGACACCAGCCCGTTCCCCAGCTCGATGGTGTGGTACCAGCCGTCGAGCCTCGGGTCGTCAGGCGTAGTGGGAAAGCTGGGCATGGGTCCTGGGTCCTCCGTGTCGTCACCGGGTTCGTCCCCGCAGCATAGGAGCCGTCATGGCGACGCCGGCCTTGTCGGCCACGAGCGTGCCGCCGTCGGCCCGCAACACCATGCCGGCGTCGTCCAGACGTTCCGCCCATGAGCGCCCTGCAGCCGCCGGCGGGTCCGTCCACTCCAGCCGGCCGGCCGACGACAGCACCCGGTGCGCTCCCGCCAGGACGGCCGAGACGTCGCCGCCTCCGCCCCTCAGGCGCAGCACGTCGAGGTTTCCCGCCTTCAGGTGACCGAGCACCGCCGGGTCGGCGGCCCACGTCCCCGCGATCCGGATCACGGGCATCGGAGAACGATGTACCTCCTCGAGCAGGGCCATCCACGCGTCGGCGGCGCGCTCGACGGTCAGTCCCCGTGCCCGGGTCACCGCCGTCTCGGCCACCCGCCGGGCGCACCCGGCGCACGTCGCCAGGCGCACGAGGGTCGAGGCCAGGGTGGCCACCTCCCGCTCGTCGGGGGGCACGTGGAGGCAGGCCCGCTCCTCGGCGAACTGGGCGTAGTCGGTGGTGATCACGGGCTTGGCCAGAGCCTGGGCCTGGACGAGGGTGGCCGACGTCTCCCCGGCCGTGGGATAGCGCAGGTTCACGATGGTGTCCACCGCCCCCATGTACTCGAAGAACGCCCGGTCGTCGACGGCGCCCACCACGGTGGCCCGCTCGGCCAGGCCCCGGGCGGCGAGGAGGCGACCGACGTCGATGCCGATCTCGCTCCCGAGGAAGACCAGGCGCAGGTCGATCCCCCGCCCGTCCAGCTCGACGGCCGCGGCCGCGACACCGTCGAGTGACTGGGGCACACGCTTGTGCCTTCCGAGGAAGCCGAAGAAGCCCACCGCGAACGAGGTGTCCGGTATTCCCAGCCGGGCTCGCACGAGGTAGGTCGGCCAGCCCGGCGAGGGCCACGCCGTGGGGGTCATAGGTCTTCGTCGCCCCCTGCTTGGCCCCGGCGTTGTCGGCGACGGCCATGACGTCGCCGTGCACGTTGGGGTAGCTCCACACGTCGCCGGCCCCGGCCAGGCCGCCCCGCTTGGTGACCATGGCCCCGCCCACGAGGGCGATGGTGCGCTCGGTCACGTTGTTGGCCGCGTCCATGACGAAGCCGGGCGAGTCTCCCGGGCCGCTGAAGCCGTAGTGGGCGACGGTGGTCCCCTCGGTCCGGGAGGTGATGCGCCCGGAGGCGTCACGCTCGTAGGTGATGGCCGGGCCGCCGGCGACGGTGGTCCTCATGTGGCGGCCGGCGCCGTCATAGAACGAGGGCCTGGGTGCCCAGGGTGGTGGTGTTGCCGTGACTGTCATAGGCCGGGATGGAGGGATTCGTGCTGCTGGCCGCAGTGGAGGTCGACGGCGAGCTGCACCAGCTCGGTTCCCGTTCCCGTCCCGCGGCCGGTCACCCGCCGCGTCTCGGTGCCCTCCGAAGGATCAGCTCGATGACAACGACAAACTCGGGACGCGAACCGTAACGAGGACGAGCCTCGGCCGAAGGCCGCTCGTTGCCCCTTCGGGGAGACGGCAAGTCTGCCGTGGTTATCCACAGTCCGTGGGGTTGACAGCGGGCTTCGTGAGTCGGCGGTCGAGCCTCAGCTCGAGCAGAGACGAGCGGGCACCACGACGACACGATCGCCTGTGTGCTTGATCGACAGCACCTCACCGGTTCCAGGACCCGCGACGATCTCGGCGCTCCAGTCCCGCTCACCGTTGTCGGTCACGACCTCCTTCACCGTTACACGGGACAGCGGGGAGACCGTCGCCTCCTTGAAGAAGTTCTGCTTCGCGTCGCCGGGCTCGGGCCGGTCCCAGATCCGCACCCGCAGCTGCCGATCGCAGGCGTTCACGACGTCAACCGACTTTCGGTTCGGCTGGCATCCCGTCGCGACGATCAGGAGGGCAACGGCAACCGCGACCACCGGTCGCATCAGCAACCACCCTCGGCCGCGTAGCCGGGTCGCTCGTACTTGTTGCCGCACCGCCAGCCGCCAAAGATCGACTCCCACGCGTAGGCACCGACGAAGCCGACGCCGCCCTGCTGGAACTGGCGAACGTGGACCTTCTCATGCGCGATGGTGTCGGCGTCGCACTTCCGACGACACACGATCGTGTTCCCGAGCGTGCCCGCCCGCGCCCACGGGACCACCAGCCACGAGCCATCGACGCAGCGCGTGGTACGACCGCAGTTACGACCCTCGCCGCCCGCCACCTTCTCGGCGTGGAAGCTCCAGACACGACCCGCCACGTTCGTTGGTGCCCGAACGATTGACTTACCGCGGCATCGGCCCTTCTTGCCTCCGTGAGTGCCGAACACGCAGAACCGACCGTCGAGGTCGAACTGGTTGACGGGGTCGCCCATCGCGTAGTCGTAGTCGTTGGCCGACCCGCCCTCCACGGGATGAGCGAACTGCGGCGACAACACCTCGGTCACATGAGAGATCGGACAGCGTCAACGACCGCCGCGAAGCTGAACATCAGGCCCAAGACTCCAAGAATCACGGCTCCGAGTCGTACGCGAACCTCATTGACGCGGCGCCACCAGTACGATGAGGCAGAGAACCAACCGTTCGACCGTTGGACGATCTCTGCCCTACGTCGCCACTGAAAAACAGCGATCAGCGTTAACACGACCCCGAGAACGCCTGCGGCAGGTGTTGGCATGTCGGCAGGCGTTGTCATGTCGGCAGACCCGGTACGTGAAAGCCGGCGCCACAACCGGCTCCGAACGCTACGCCGACGCCGGCAAAAGCTGTGACCTCCCAATCGCCCGGCACGAGCTCCTGGCCACCAACTGGGCCGCGTTCTCGACGTAGCCCCATTGAGCCCGATACCCCAGCCTTGTATGCCCCCGCGGCGAATGCCGAACATGTCTGGCGATCGGCTGCTCGCTTGCCCGCGACCCCGACGTAGGGACCCTTCGCCAGAACGCCGCAGCACTGCACGGATGCTGTGAGGCGGCCACCTTGGAACTTGATGTCATAGCAGAAGAGGAAGCAACCGGCGTGACCGATCGTCGTGTGTCGGTACGCCTTGCTAAAGGCACCCCACAGGAAGCCTCGCTCTCCACGATGCCCCTTGCCGCATTTCTTGAATGGATTGCCGAACACGCCGCATCGACCGTCGAGATCGAAGCCGTTGATCGGATCCCCGTTGACGTAGTCGTAGCTATTCGCCGCCCCCCCCTCCACGGGATCCACCTCGAGGAAGCGGCCCAGGCTGGGCACGTACTGGCGGGCGCCCATCTCGATGGTGGCTATGCCGGCGGCGTGCTCGGAACCTCGCTGGTGCTGGCCGAGCCATCCGTAGTCGAAGTTGCCCTCGGAGTTGTCGGGCAGCTCACCCAGTGCCTGGCCGAACGGGTCGTAGGTCCGCGTGAGCCCTTGTTTGAGCCCCGAGCCGTTGGCGACGGCCATGACGTCGCCGTGGACGTTGGGGTAGCTCCAGACGTCGTCCGCCCCCGGCTGACCTCCTCGGGTGGTGACCAGGGCCCCGCCCACCAGGCCGATGGTGCGCTCCAGCACCTGGTTCTGGGGGCTCATCGTGAACCCGGCAGAGTCGCCCGCGCCCCCGTGGCCGTAGCGGGTGGTCGTGGTCCCCTCGGTGCGGGCCACGATGCGGTCGGTTGCGTCGCGCAGGTAGCGCACGGTCGGGCCGTCGGTCACTCTCGTCTCCACGTGGCGGTCGGCCCCGTCATAGACCAGGGTCTGGCCCCCCAGGCGGGTGGTGTTGCCGTGTCGGTCGTAGGCCGGCGTCACCACCGTGGCGCCCGCCGTCGACACCAGCCGGTCGGCGTGGTCGTAGCAGGAGGTGGTGGTGGAGCCGGTCGTGGCGTCGAGCACGGCCATGCGGTTGGTGTTCTTGCCCGCCGCCTCCAGGGGCCCGCAGCCGGCGCCGGGGAGCGCCTCGAACTTGTAGCTCAAGGCGTGGCCGGCAACGGTGGCGGCGGTGAGGCGGGCGGCCTTGTCGTAGTCGAAGTTGTTGGCAGGCGGGTTGGCGTCGACGCCGTCGATCGACTCCTCGCTGACCAGGCCGGACTGGGAGCGCTCGACCTTGTCTTCGGCCAGGGTGGAGCCGCCTTGGCCCGTCCATTTGAGATGAGCCACCCGCCCGGCGCCGTCGCGACCGACAGTTGCGAGATCGCTTCCGTTGCCAGCGGCGGCGGGCGCCGGGGGATAGGAGGCCGACGCCAGCTCACCGGCGAGATCGTAGGTCGCGATGGCCCTGACTGGCCCCGCCAGCAGCGAGCCTTCGGGGGCTGAGGTCTGCTCGAGCACCCGCCCGGCGTCGTCGTAGCGGGTGTCGAGGCGTCCTCGGGGACCGTTGGTCCACTCCAGGCGCCCGGCCTGGTCGTAGTGGTACTCGGTCGGCCGCGAAGCCTGGGTGGGCTGGTTGGCCCACACGTCGCCATAGGACAGCACCAGGCCGATGAGGTCGACGGTGGTGATGATGGTCCCTGCCGGGTCGGTGACGCTGGTCACCAGCGGATTGCCGCCCACCGCGTAGTTGTAGGTGACGGTGCGGGCCGGCTCCTGCTCGCCCGCGGGCAGGGCGGGGTCGCTTCCAGGGATGGACCGGGAGGCGACCCGGCCCTGGGCGTCGTAGACCGTGCAGGTCCACGCCGTCTCGGTGTTGTAGCGGCTGGCCACCACCCGCCCGGCGGCGTCGTAGACCGCTTCGGTGGTCCGGGCCGACTGGGGCCCCCCGGTGCCGTCGGGGTCGGGGGCGATCGTGCGCCTGCGGGCCCCGCCCTGGTTGACCCCGGCCGGCAGGTTGCAGGGGCGAGGCTCGGGGCCCGTCTCGGCCGGGAGGGGGGGCGCAGCGGCCTCGTCCACCCCGGCGTAGTACTCGTAGCGAGTCTCGTTGCCGGCCGGCAGCTTGCGAGACTCCAGTCGTTTCCACTTGCGGGCTCCGTGGGCCTCGTAGGCGGTCTCGGTGACGAGGTTGAGCTTTCCGGTCCCGGGGTCCTGGATTGTCTGCTTAGCCAGGCCCTCGGAGTGGGTTTCGTAGGCGGCGGTGCTCACCCGCTCCCCATAGGTCGAGTCCGAGACGGTGGTCTTGGCCGGGTTCCCGTAGCGGGGGGCCAGGGCCGAGGCGGGAACCGCCACCTGGGTGCCCCCGGGGGGAGTCCAGCGCAGCTCGAGGCGGGCGGGTGGGGTTCCCTTGGCATAGTCGATCCGCAAACGGTGGCGACCGGGGGCAGCGTCGGCCAGCGTGCCGGAAACGACGGTGTCGGTGCCGCCCGCCCAGACGTCGACCACCACCTTGTCGTCCACCAGCAATCGGGCCTTTCCACTCACGGTCAGGGCGAAGCCGTAGGAGCCGGCCCCCAGGATGATCTCACCGCGGTAGCGGCCCGACCACGCGGCCTGGTCCACGTCGGTGGGCAACGGGCTCGGGACCAGGCTGGCCGAGGACGGGGCAATCTCTCCGTGGGCGGTCACCGGGCCGGCAAGGCTGGGGTTGGACCAGTAGCTGGCGGCCAGGTTCTCCAGCGCCGCCCCGGTGTCGGAGGCGTCGTAGGTGGTGGCCGAATGCGATGTGCAGGTGGCGCCGCCGACGAAGCCGGTGAAGCAGGATTGGGGGGCGGCGCCGTAGACATCGGTGGGGCGCCCGGTCGGGTGCAGGCGGGCGGCGTTGCCGTCGTAGATACTGATCGACTTGCGCCCGGCGGCATCGACACGGGACAGGGGCCGGTCCGCATCGTCCCACTGGTAGGTGGTGGCCTTGGCGTCGGTGTCGGTGCCCAGGCGCCGGCTGGCGTCGAGGGTCACCTTGCGGGCGAAGCCAGAGGCGGGGGTCAGCCCGTCGACGTCGACCTGGGTCTCGGTGGCCAGCGTGTAGCGGTAGTGGTGGGCGGGCCGGGGCCGGGGAAGGAGGGCTCCGGCATTGGGCACCGGCAGCTTCACCCAGTCCACCCTCGCCTTGTCGTCGTAGTGGACAAGTGTACGACTGGTGTCGTTGTCGGGGACGCCGCTCAGTGCCACCGCATCGGCCGCCAGCGGGGAGCGGATCTCTTCGATGCGGATGCCGTTGGGGTAGGCGAAGTCGGTCTTGGCGCCACCGGGGTCCTCGATGCGGGACAGGTTGGCTGACTTGTAGAAGAACCGGGTCTCAGTTTGGTCCCAGTAGATCGCCTTGCACAGCTTGCCGGCCGGGTCGGTGTCGAAGCTCGACGGCGGGACGTAGGCCCCATCGGCGCACTGCGGGTCCACCCCTCGGTAGGCCAGGATGATCCTGCGGCCTCCCACCGGATCGACGATGGCCTTGAGGCGCTTGGGCTTGTCCGGCTCCGGCGACCAATCATAGCGGAGGCTGGACGAGTTCTTTACGTGGGTGGCGGCGGTGGCCGACGCGACCTGGCCCCAGCGGTCGAAGACGTAGCTGAGCCCGTCGGGGGCGTGCAGGGTGAACACGCCGCTCGCGTCTTGGGCCAGCACGCCGTCCTCCTCCGGCGGGGGAACCCAGCCCGACCCCGTCGAGACGTAGGTGTGGGGGGCGCCGGAGGTGTCGAGGAGGGTGGCGGTCCCCTCGCCCACCCGCAGCGAGCTGTAGCCCAGGGTGGCGGGGTCGAGCGACCACCCGGTGCCGAGCAGCGCGTTCTTCTCGGTGTCGGGAACCTGCAGCCAGCTGGGGTCGAGGGCGGCCGCCTTCTGGGCCCCTCCGGGGCCGAAGGGCCCGATGGCGCCGAGGGCGGCGTGTGCGATACCCGTGCTGTCGTAGTGCTCCATCCGCAGCGACACCTGCTGGTCCTTCTGCAGCGTCTTGGAGGTGGCGAGGTCGAGCCCGGTGGCGGTGGTGTTGTGGTTGGTCCAGGCGTTGATCACCAGCTCGTTGTCCACGTACAGGCGGCTGCGGTCGTCACTGCCGGTGTAGAAGGTGTAGCTGCCCGCCGCCGGGGCGACCAGGATGCCGGTCCAGCGGCTGAGGAAGGCGTCGTTGGCAACCAGGCCGGGGGCGGGAGATCCCTCTCGCCAGGTGAAGTCGACGTTTACGTCCCGGCGCACCAGCGCCGGTGGCTCGTTGAACGCGGCGTCGCCGTTGGTGTCGTTGAAGTACTCGGCCATCAGGCCTCGATCGGCCGGCGGCGCCTTGGAGCTGTAGGTGTAGGTGAGGCCGGCAGTGCCGCCCACGGCCGGGAAGGAGGGCGAGGCCGTGCCCACCCGCAGGTTGCCCGAGGCCAGGTTCACCGAGGTGAAACGGCGACGATGGCGATGGAAGTCGAGGCCCGTCGACGCGGCGAAACAGGGCCGGCCGAATGTGAGCTCTTACCCGACCGCGCCTGCGCGCCGTTGGGCTCATTGCCGCGAGTCTCGTCGCTGTTCGCCACCTCGCGATTACCTGGAACGGGCGGCAGAGGCCATGGCCGACTGTTCGCCGCCCCCATCCCCGGTGGCGGGCCCGGTCAACGGTGTGCTCGCCAACCCCCTGGTCCGTCGGGTGGGAGCGACGGGCGAGTCGATGGCCGCAGATGACGACTTTCCGACCTGGCAGAAGGGGGAGTCGGCAACTCCCGCGCGTCACACCCTGCCTGCCGAGCGATCAAAGGTCCTCGGGCAGGGCGGTGTCGCCCGGCGGCGGGCGATTGAGGTTCTCACCCGGCTTGCGGATCCGGCCGGCGACCTGCTCGTAGCGGGAGACGTTGTCGGCCAGGGCGCGGAGCATGTCCTCGGCGACGGTGAGGGGGATCTTCACCCGGGCGGCGACGCGGCAGAACACGTTCACCGACCCGTCATCCCGGGCGCGCGGCTGGTCGGTGACGCAGAAGTCCAGGGTGAAGTCGTGGTCGGCATGCCAAACGGAGAGGAAGTTGGCGTAGACGCCCGATTCCGATCCCTCCGGCACCTGGATCTCGAAATGGACGGACTGCGGGTGACCGGAGCCGGGAGGACCCGAGGCGGGGTGATCGGACATGGTCGCCACCGTACGGCCTGGCCGGCTGCCTCCTACGACGCGTCGGCGGCGCGGGCTCGCAGAGCCCGCCGGAGCGAGTCCTTGCCCTCGACGAGGATGCGGCGCACCGGTTCCGGTAGGTCTTCGGCGGCCAGCGTCGCGTCGGTGGCTGCCACCGTCGCATCATCGACGAGGACAGCGGGGAACAGGCCGCCGATCAGGTCGAGGGCCTCCTCGCGCGGCCGCTCGTCCCAGATAGCCCGGACCCCGGCGAAGTAGGGCTCGACGTAGGGCCGGACGAGATCCTCCTGGCCGAAGTCGGCGAAGCCGGAGACGATCGCCCGGGTGAGAGCCAGGTTGAGCTCGCCGCCGTGCAACCGGTCCCAGGCCTCGGCCTTGGCCTCGACGGTAGGGTGCGACGCCCGGCGGGCGGCCGCCCGCCGCTGACCGATGTCGGTGGGGTCGCGCCGGAGCTCGGCCTCGAGAAGGGCGCCGTCGTCGTCGGCGGCATTGGCCGACAGCAGGCCCAGGATCTCCCAGCGCAGGTCGGTGTCGACCGCCAGCCCGGGAACCTCGGCGCCGCCGTCGAGCAGGGCGCGGGCGTGGGCGAGGTCGTCGGGAGCGTCGGCGGTGGACAGCCAGTGCCTCGTCCAGACGAGCTGGCGGTCGCTGCCCGGCTCGGCCGCCGTCATCTCGTCGCGGGCCGCCGCCGCCAACAGCGACCGGCCCGGGAGGCGCTTGGAAGGATCGCCGAACGCGTTCAGGGCGGCGGCGGCCTGCGCCAGCAGCCGCCCGAGGACGCTGTCGTCCTCCTCCGCGCCGGCGTGCTCCAGCACCAGCTCCACGAACCGCCGGGTCGGCAGCTCGGCGTCGCGCACCATGTCCCAGGTGGCCGCCCAGCACAGGCTGCGGGCCAGGGGGTCGGCCACTTTCGAGAGAGAGGCGTGGAGGCCGGCCAGCGACCGCTCGTCGAGACGCACCTTGGTGTAGGTGAGATCGTCGTCGTTCAGCAGGAGGACGTCGGGTTGAGGGCGACCCGCGAGATCGGGCACCTCGGTCCGGGGCCCGGTCACGTCGAGCTCCTCCCGGCCCGTGCGGACGAGCTGGCCGTCGACGAGGGTGAACAGGCCGATGGCCAACCGGTGGGAGCGCAGGGTCGGGTGCTCCTCGGTGGCCTCCTGCAGCACGGCGAAGGACCGATAGGTGCCGTCGGCGTCGAGCTCGAACGACGGGCGCACCGTGTTCACGCCGGCGGTCTCCAGCCATTCCTTCGACCACGTGCCGAGGTCGCGCCCGCTGGCGACCTCGAGCACTCGGAGGAAGTCGGACAGCTCGGCGTTGGCCCACTCGTGGCGCATGAAGTAGTCGCGCACGCCACCCCTGAAGGCGTGAGGCCCGACCCAGGCCACGAGCTGCTTCAGGACCGAGGCGCCCTTGGCGTAGGTGATGCCGTCGAAATGGAGGCGTACGGCGTCGGTGTCGACGATGTCGGCGGAGACGGGATGGGTCGACGGGAGCTGGTCCTGGTGGGCGGCGGCCGCTTTGGTGCCGGCGGCGAAGCGCACCCATGCCCGCTCGAAACGGGTGGCCGACGCCGAGGCGTGGCTGGCCATGTAGGTGGCGAAGCTCTCGTTGAGCCAGAGGTCGTCCCACCAGCGCATGGTGACGAGGTCGCCGAACCACATGTGGGCCATCTCGTGGAGGATGGTGTTGGCCCTCGCCTCCCGGGCGGCGTCGGTGACTCGCGATCGGTAGACCATGTGCTCGTTGAAGGTGATGCAGCCCGGGTTCTCCATGGCGCCGAAGTTGAACTCCGGCACGAAGAGCTGGTCGTACTTGTCGAACGGGTAGGGGTAGTCGAACTCCTCGGTGAAGAACCTGAGTCCCTGGCGGGTGACGGTGAGGATCTCATCGGGATCAAGGTGGGGCGCCAGCGATTCCCGGCAGTAGAGGCCGAGGTGGATGTGGCCGAACTGCTCGTGGTGGGCGTGGTACGGCCCGGCCACGACCGCAGCGAGGTAGGTGGAGATCACCGGTGTCGGCGCGAAGATCCACCGGCCGCGTCGACGCTCGACGACCGGCGAGTTGCCGATCACCGTCCACTCCTCGGGGGCCGTCACCGAGAGCTCGAACGTGCCCTTCAGGTCGGGCTGGTCGAAGCACGCAAAGACCCGGTGGGCGTTGAACGGCTCGAACTGGGTGTGCAGGTAGACGTTGCCGTCGACGGGGTCGACCACGCGGTGCAGACCCACGCCCGTGTGCTGGTAGGCGCAGTCGGCCACGATGCGCAGCTCGTTGGTGGCCAGCAGGCCCCGCACGACGACGCGCGCCCCGTGGGGGTCCCACGCCGTCAAGGGGAAGGTCTTGCCGTTGAACGTGATCTCCCGCACCGACCTGGCATCGAGGTCGATGAACGTCGCCAGCCCCACCAGCGGTGCGCTGAAACGCACCACGGTCTTGCTGGTGAACGTGTCGTCGCCGGTCGTGAGGTCGAGGTCGACCTGATAGGACAGGCCCGAGACCTTCTTCGCCCGGTCCTGGGCCTCCGCCCGTGTCAGGTTGTCGTCGGTCATCGACTCAGTATGGTCGCCGGGAGCCGGGGCTACGCTCTCGCCCGTGCACGTCGGGTTGGTGTGCCCGTACAGCCTTTCCCTGCCGGGTGGGGTACAGGGGCAGGTCCTCGGCCTCGCCCGGGCCCTGCGCAGGATGGGCCACGACGCGCGGGTGCTCGGTCCGTGCGACGGCCCGCCGCCCGAGGTGGGGGTCACCCCACTCGGCAACACCCTTCCCACACTGGCCAACGGCTCGGTCGCGCCGATCGCCCCCGATCTTCCGTGCGTGCTGCGCACGATCCGCTCCCTGCGCGACGAGGGCTTCGACGTCCTCCACCTGCACGAGCCACTTGCCCCGGGACCCACCCTTACCAGCGTGGTCCTGTCGCCGGCACCCATGGTGGGAACGTTCCACGCCGCCGGGGGCAGCGCCGCCTACCGCTGGATGAGCCCCCTGACCCGGTGGCTCGGCCGCCGGCTCGCCCTCCGTTGCGCGGTTTCCGAGGACGCACGCGACATGGCGGTCACCGCCCTGGGCGGCAACTACGAGGTGCTCTTCAACGGCATCGAGAGCGAGGTGTTCGCCAAGGTCACGCCATGGCCTACCGAGGCTCCGACCATCGCCTTCATCAGCCGCCACGAGGTGCGCAAGGGGCTCGAGGTGCTCCTGGCGGCCCTGGCCCATCTTCCGCCCGACGTACGGCTATGGGTGGCCAGTGACGGGCCCGAGACCCGCCGGCTGCAGGCCGCGGTGGCCGGCGACCCGCGGGTCGAGTGGCTGGGTCGCATCACCGAGGAGGAGAAGGCGCAGCGGCTGCGGGGGGCCGACGTGCTCTGCGCACCGTCGCTGCACGGCGAGTCGTTCGGCCTCGTCCTGCTGGAGGCCATGGCCGCTCACACGCCGGTCGTGGCCAGCGATCTCCCCGGCTACCGCAACGTGGCACGCCACGGTCGTGAGGCCCTTCTCGTGCCGGCCGGCGATGCCGCCGCCCTGGGAAGCGCCCTCGCGCGCGCCCTCGAGGACCGGTCGACGGCCGCATCCCTCGTAGCCGGCGGCGAGGCGCGCGCCGCCGAGTTCTCGATGGACCACCTGGCCGAACGCTACCTCGAGCTGTACGCGGAGGCCCTGGCGCGCTAACCGCCGAACGGCTCGGGTGTGCATCGTATGATCACAGCCAGTCGTCGGAGAGGGAACCGCGGTGCTGCTGGTCATCATCCTCATCGTCGTGGCGGTACTGCTCGTGGTGTACGTCATCGCCACCTACAACGGGCTGGTCCGCACGCGCAACCGCGTCGACAACGCTTGGGCGCAGATCGACGTGCAGCTGCGCCGGCGCTACGACCTCATCCCGAACCTGGTGGAAGCGGTCAAGGGTTATGCCACGCACGAGCGAGAGACGTTCCAGGCCGTCACCGAAGCCCGTTCCCGAGCCATCAACGCCAGCGGCGTGGGCGAGCAGGCACAGGCCGAGAACCTGATCACCGGGGCCCTCAAGTCGCTGTTCGCAGTGGCCGAGGCCTACCCCGACCTCGAGGCCAACCAGAACTTCCTCGAGCTCCAAGAAGAGCTTTCTGGCACCGAGGGGCGCATCGCCTACGCCCGCCAGTTCTACAACGACTCGGTGCTGAGGCTGAATACCAAGATCGAGACGTTCCCCACCAACGTGGTGGCCAAGGCCTTCAACTTCTCCCAGCGGGAGTACTTCGAGGCCGACGACACGTCCCGCGGGCCGGTCTCGGTCGAGCTCGACTGATCTCGTTGCACGAGCAGATCTCCGCCAACAAGCGCCGGTCGGTGCTGCTCGTCGCCGGGTTCGTCGTGCTCGTACTGGCGGTGGCGTGGGCCGTCAACCTCTTCCTCGGCTTCGGCCTGGCCGGCCTCCTCGTGGCCCTCGTGTTCGTCACGGTGACCACCTTCATGGGGTGGTGGAAGTCCGACGTCATCGCCCTCAAGATGAGCCTGGCCCGTCCGGCCGACCCTGAGCAGTACGCACGGCTCCACAACCTCGTCGAAGGGCTGTGCATCGCCGCCGGCCTGCCCAAGCCCGGCGTGTACGTGATCTCCGACGCCGCGCCCAACGCGTTCGCCACCGGCCGCAACCCCCGGCACGCGGCCATCGCCGTCACGACCGGGCTGCTCGACAGGATGAGCCGCATCGAGCTGGAGGGCGTGCTGGCCCACGAGCTCAGCCACGTGAAGAACTACGACATCCTGGCGTCGACGCTCGCCGTCACCTTCGTCGGGGTCGTCACCCTTCTGGGCGACTTCACTTTGCGGTTTCTGTGGTGGGGCGGTCCGCGCCAACGCGACTTCAACAAGAGTGGCGGACCGGGCGTGGCGGCCGTCCTCGGGGTGCTCGGCTTCGTACTGATCCTGGCGGCACCCCTGGTGGCTCGCGTCATGCAGTTCGCCGTCAGCCGGCGGCGGGAGGCGCTGGCCGACTACACGGGAGTTTCTCTGACGCGTTATCCTCCGGGGCTCATCGCCGCGCTGGAGAAGCTGAACGACGACAGCACCGTCGTCCACTCGGGATCGCGGGCGACCGCCCACCTGTGGATCGAATCGCCCCTGGCTCGCACCTCCGACCAGGGTCGCCTAGCGTGGCTGAACCGCCTGTTCGACACCCACCCTCCACTCGAGGAACGCATCCAGGCCCTGAAGGAGCTCTAACTCGTGAGTCAACGACGTCCGCCGATCGCCCGTCGCAGCCTGGTGGCTCTTGTCTGCGTCCTCGCCATCGTCGCCGCCAGCTGTTCGAAGTCCGACGACGACGCCGCCCCGGTCGCGCCGTCGACGCCTCCCACGACCGCGCCGGTGACGTTCCCCCTGACTGGACGACCGATCGACGACCCGGCCAAGGCGGCTCGGGCGGCGGTATCCGTCAAGATCGACAACAACTCGGCGTCCCGGCCCCAATCGGGGCTCGAAAAGGCTGACGTCATCTATGAGGAGTTCACCGAGGGAATCACCCGGTTCGTCGTCGTCTTCCACTCGACCGACGCCGAGAGCATCGGGCCGGTGCGGTCGGTGCGCCCCGCCGACCCGGTGATCATCTATCCGCTGGGCGGCCTGTTCGCGTTCTCGGGAGGGTCGCCAGCGATCAAGGCGCTCGTGTCCGGCGCGCCCCTGAAGGTCGTCGACGAGGACCAGACCGACGTCCTCAAGCGCCGATCCGGCCGGTCGGCGCCGCACAACCTGTACACGGCTTCGGCCGGCTTGTTCGCCAAGGCCGACAACCCCAAGCCCCCGCCCAAGCTCGGCGACTTCCTCGCCCCCGGAGCCCGGTTCGCGGGCGCGGGCGCCACGCCGATCACCAAGGTGAACCTCGAAGCGGCTCCTGGTGTCACCGCCCAATACGACTGGGATGCGGCGGGTGGCGCCTGGAAGCGGTCGACCGACGGCCGTCCGCACTCGCTGGAGGGTGGCGGGCAACTGGCGCCGAACAACGTCATCGTGCAGTTCACGCCCTATTCCCAGTTCTCGGGTGACCGGAAGGTGCAGTACCCGGAGGTCCTCGGCACCGGCGAAGCCTTCGTGTTCGCCGCCGGGATGATGGTCAAAGGCCGGTGGGCGAAGCCGAACCCCAACGCGGTGACCGCCTTCACCGACTCGGCCGGCGCCCCCATCGTGCTGCCGCCGGGCCAGACGTTCGTCCACCTGGTTGCGCCGGGCTCGGCCGTGAACCCCACGTAGGTCCCGAACCCGGCTCACCGTCGATCGGCCCCGCCGGTAGCATGGGCGACGTGGACGTGGGCCGCACCACCGGAACCGAGCGGGTCAAGCGGGGCTTGGCCGAGATGCTCAAGGGCGGCGTGATCATGGACGTGGTCACGCCCGACCAGGCGGCGTTGGCCGAGGCGGCTGGGGCAGTGGCGGTGATGGCCCTCGAGCGGGTCCCGGCCGACATTCGACGCGACGGCGGAGTGGCCCGCATGAGCGACCCCGCCACGATCGAGGGCATCAAGGCGGCGGTCACCGTGCCGGTGATGGCCAAGGCCCGGATCGGCCATTTCGCTGAGGCCCAGGTGCTCGAGGCGCTCGGGGTCGATTTCGTCGACGAGAGCGAGGTGCTCACGCCGGCCGACGAGGCCCACCACATCGACAAGTGGGCGTTCACCGTGCCGTTCGTCTGCGGGGCCACCAACCTGGGTGAGGCCCTGCGCCGCATCTCCGAAGGTGCGGCGATGATCCGATCGAAGGGCGAAGCGGGCACGGGCGACGTCAAGGAGGCGGTCCGCCACCTGCGCTCGGTGGTGGGCGACGTCCGGGCTCTGACCCAGGCCGACCCGGCCGAGCGCTACCACTGGGCCAAGCAGCTTCAGGCGCCGGTGGCCCTCGTGAACGAGGTCGCCGACACCGGCCGCCTCCCCGTCCCCCTGTTCTGCGCCGGCGGTATCGCCACGCCGGCCGACGCCGCCCTCGTGATGCAGCTCGGCGCCGAGGCCGTGTTCGTGGGGTCGGGGATCTTCAAGAGCTCCGAGCCCGAGGCCACGGCCAAGTCCATCGTCGAGGCCACCGCCCACTTCAACGACCCCCAGATCGTCGCCAAGGTCAGCCGCGGCCTGGGTGAGGCGATGCGCGGCGAGGAGGCCACCGCCGTGGCTGTCCGCCTGTCCGAAAGGGGCTGGTAGGGAGTGCGGGCGTGAGAAGGGTGCCCCCAGGTGTCGGGCCCCACCGGCACCAAGGTCGGCGTCCTCGCCCTGCAGGGGGCGTCAGCCCGTCACGTTGAGGCGCTGGCCGCCCTCGGGGCCCATCCCGTCGAGGTCCGGGGTCCCGCCGACCTCGCTGGCGTGGAGGCCCTGGTTCTCCCGGGTGGCGAGTCGACCACCATGTCCCACCTGCTCGAGACCTCCGGCCTGTTCGACCCCTTGACCGTGCGCCTGGCCGCGGGCCTACCCGTGTTCGGCACCTGCGCAGGGATGATCCTGCTCGCCGCCGAGGTGCTTGACGGCCGACCCGACCAGCGGTCGTTCGGCGCCGTCGACGTGGACGTGCGCCGCAACGCCTTCGGCCGCCAGGTCGACTCGTTCGAGGCCGACCTGGCCGTCGCCGGCCTGCCGGGGGGCGGGTTCCCGGCCACCTTCATCCGCGCACCGGTGGTCGAGCGCGTGGGGGACGGCGTGGAGGTGCTCGCCACCGTCGCGATCTCGGGCGCCCCGGGTACCCGGCCGGTCCTCTGCCGCCAGGGCGCGGTGCTGGTGGCCGCGTTCCATCCCGAGCTGTCCGACGATCTTCGCCTGCACCAGCAGTTCCTCAGCGCCGTCTGTACCTAAAGGAGAGTCATGTCCGGTCATTCCAAATGGGCGACCATCAAGCACCGCAAGGGCGCGGTCGACAAGGCGCGCGGCAAGCTGTTCGCCAAGTTGATCCGCCAGGTCGAGGTGGCGGCGCGCGAGGGCGGCGGCGACATGGAGTCGAACGCCACCCTGCGCACCATGTTCCAGAAGGCGCGCGACGCCTCGGTGCCGAGCGACACCATCGACCGGGCCATCAAGCGCGGCACCGGCGAGTTGGAAGGGGTCCGGTACGAGCCCGTCACCTACGAGGGCTACGCCCCCGGGGGCGTAGCCGTGTTCGTGGAGTGCCTCACCGACAACCGCAACCGCACCGGCGCCGAGGTGAGGGCGATCTTCTCCAAGAACGGCGGGTCGAACGCCGAAGCGGGGGCCGTGGCCTGGCAGTTCGAGCGCAAGGGCGTGATCGCCGCCCGCAAGACCGACGACGACGACGAGCTCATGCTGACCGCCCTCGAGGCCGGCGCCGACGACATCGACGACCAGGGCGACACGTGGCAGATCACGACCCCCCCCGGTGACCTGGCCAAGGTGCGCGCCGGGCTGGAGGAGGCCGGAGTCACCGTCGAGTCCTCCGACCTCACGCTGCTCCCCACCACCTCGATCGCCCTCAAGGCCGAGGGCGAGGCCCGCAAGGTGCTCCGTCTCGTCGACCTCCTCGAGGAACACGACGACGTCCAGGCCGTCTACGCCAACTTCGACGTACCGGACGAGATCCTCCAAGCCGTCGAGGCGTGATCGCTGGCGCCTTCGGCGCCCGGGGGTTCGCCGGGACCATCCGCCACCCGGAGGTCGTGGGCCGCTACCCTACGAACGGATGTTCGTGCTCGGAATCGACCCGGGGGTCTCCCGTTGCGGCTACGGGTGCCTGGCCCGAGAGGGCGGCCGCACGCGGGTGCTGGCCGTCGGCGTGATCACCACGCCCCCGTCCGATCCGCTGCCCCAGCGGCTGGCCGCCCTCGACCGGGAGGTGCGCGCCCTGCTCGCCGACCTGGGCCCCGAGGCCCAGGTCGGTCCCGACCGGCCGGTCGTCGCCGTGGAGCGCCTGTTCTTCCAGACCAACGTCCGCACGGCCATGTCGGTCGGCCAGGCCAGCGGGCTGGTGCTGGCGGGGGCGGTGCAGGCCGGCTGGGACGTCGCCCAGTACACGCCCAACGAGGTGAAGCAGGCCGTCGCCGGCTACGGGGCCGCCACCAAAGACCAGGTCCAGCGCATGGTCACATCTCTCCTCGGCCTGGCCGAGGCTCCCCGGCCCGCCGACGCCGCCGACGCCCTCGCCCTCGCACTCTGCCACATGGCGATCGCCCCTCTGGCCGCACGGGTAGCAGGAGCCCCGCGGTGATCGGCCTGCTGCGGGGCGCGCTGGTCGACCGCTCGCCCCGGGGTGAGGTAACGATCGAGGTCGGCGGCGTGGGCTACCGGGTCACGGTCGCCCCTGCCACCCTCGCCGCTCTCGGAGAGCCGGGCGGCACCGTCGTTCTGCACACCCATCTCCACGTCCGGGAGGACGCCCTCGATCTGTTCGGGTTCGCCAGCCGCGACGAGCGCGACTGCTTCGAGGCGCTCCTCGGCGCCCACGGGGTGGGCCCGGCCCTCGCCCTGGCCATCCTCTCGGTCCATCGGCCCGACGACCTGCGTCGTGCTCTCGACGACGGCGACCTCGACGCACTCACCCTCGTGCCCGGCGTGGGGCGCAAGACGGCGGCCCGTCTGATGCTCGAATTGAAGTCCCGCCTCCACCTGCCCGACGACGACCTCACCTCGGCCCCGTTGGCGGGCAACGGGCACGGCAACGGGCACGGCAGCGGCGTCAGGTCGGTCCGGGCCGACCTGAGGGAAGCTCTGGCCGCACTCGGCTACGGCACCGACGAGGTGGGAGCGGTGCTTCGCGAGCTTCCGCCCGAGGGTGACGTCGAAGACCTCCTGCGGTCTGCACTGCGCTTGCTGGCGGCGGCCCGCTGAGCGCCGGGGAGGAGGGCACGGTGGCCATGCGCAACGAGCTGTTGGTGGCGGCGGCGACGGAGGACGACGAGCAGCCCGAGGAGCTCACTCTCCGTCCCCGCCGTCTGGCCGAGTTCGTGGGCCAGGCCCGCCTCCGCCAGCATCTGGAGATCCTCCTGGAAGCGGCGCGCCGGCGGGGCGAGCCCGTCGACCACCTGCTGCTGGCCGGTCCCCCGGGGCTGGGCAAGACCACCCTCGCGGCGATTGTCGCCGCCGAGCTGGGCGTGAACCTGCGGGTGACGTCGGGGCCGGCGTTGGAGCGAGCCGGCGACCTGGCATCGGTGCTCACCAACCTCGACGAAAGCGATGTGCTGTTCATCGACGAGATCCACCGGCTCCCCCGGGTGGTGGAGGAGGTCCTCTACCCGGCCATGGAGGACTTCCAGCTCGACATCGTGCTGGGGAAGGGGCCCTCGGCCCGCTCGATCCGTCTCGACCTGCCCCGCTTCACCCTGGTCGGCGCCACCACCCGCACGGGTCTCATCACCGGTCCCCTTCGCGACCGGTTCGGGTTCGTCGCCCGCCTCGACTACTACGACGTCGACGAGCTCGACGCCATCGTGTGGCGGGCCGCGGGTATCCTCTCGGTCTCCCTCGACCCCGCCGGCGGCCGCGAGGTGGCTCGACGGGCACGGGGCACGCCTCGCATCGCCAACCGCCTGCTGCGTCGGGTTCGTGACTTCGCCGAGGTCCGGGGCGACGGCGTCGTCACCGAGGAGGCGGCCCACGAGGGTCTGGCGCTGTTCGAGGTCGACGAGCTGGGCCTCGACAAGGTCGACCGGGCCATACTCGGCGCCGTCTGCCAGCGCTTCGGGGGCGGGCCCGTAGGATTGTCGACGTTGGCGATCTGCGTGGGCGAGGCACCCGAGACGGTCGAAGACGTCTACGAGCCGTTCCTGCTCCAGCAGGGCCTGCTGATGCGCACCCCCCGTGGGCGGGTCGCGACTCCTGCGGCCTGGGACCACCTCGGCCTCGCCGGCCCGAAGCCCGCCGACCCGGGGCTGTTCGGCGCCTGACCCCGCGCTAGTCTCGACCTGCCCCTCCGGGCGGCGCCCTCATGGAACTTCTCGTCCTCTTCTTCCCGTTCGTCCTGCTGTACGTGCTGCTCATCCGGCCACAGCAGCGGCGCCTGCGCGAGGCGCAGGTGATGGCTGCCTCTCTGGAGCCCGAGGACGACGTGATCACCGCCGGGGGCATCCACGGCACGGTGACCGCCGTCGACGACGACACCGTGTGGCTCGAGATCGCCCCCGACGTCATCGTGCGGGTGCTCAAGGGCGCCATCAGCCAGCGGGTCGGTCCGCCCCGCCAGTACGACGACGACGACGACGACGCAGACGACGACGCAGACGACGATGATGACGAGGAAGAGGTCGACGAGGACGACGAACCCACCTCGGAGGACCGCCCCTGATGCGGCGGTCCTCTGTCATCAGCCTGATCGGGATCCTCGTGGTGTCGTTCGGTGCGCTGGTGGCCACCATCCTGTCCGGCAAGTCCCCCGAGCTCGGCCTCGACCTCCAAGGTGGGGCCTCGGTCGTACTCCAGCCGAAGGAGAACGTCGATTCCGGCACGCTCGACCAGGCGATCGAGATCATCCGGAGCCGGGTCGACGGGCTCGGCGTGGCCGAGCCCGACATCAGCCGCCAGGGCGAGTCGATCATCGTCCAGCTCCCCGGGATCAGGAACACCGACCGCGCCCTCGAGATCGTCGGTCAGACGGCGCAGCTCTTCTTCCGGCCGGTTCTCGGGGACGTGCCGCCCGAGGGGGCAACGCCGCCCACCACCACGCCGCCGCCCACCACCCCCGAGAGCACGCCGACGAGCGCCGAGGCCGCGACCACCACCACCGCCCCCCCGACGGACATCAAGACCACGCCCCCCGAGCAGAACGACGAGAAGGCCCAGGTCGTCCTGCCCGAGAAGGACGACAAGGGGAAGGTGATCGCCCGGTACGCGCTGGGCCCGGCCGAGGTCAAGGGCCAGGCCATCTCGTCGGCCCGTGCCGAGATCAACCCCACCACCGGTGAATGGGGCGTCACGTTCAACCTCACGTCCGACGGCACCTCGGCGTGGAACGCCATGGCCACCAAGGTCGGCCAGGGAGGCCGGATCGCCATCGACCTCGACGGGGTCGTGAAGTCGGCTCCCAGCCTGCAGACGACGAACTTTCCGGGGAGCGGTCAGATCACCGGCGACTTCAGCGAGCGGGAGGCCAAGGACCTGGCGCTCGTGCTGCGCTACGGGTCGCTCCCGGTCGAGCTCGAGCGCCAGACCGTGCAGACGGTGTCGGCCAGTCTGGGCAAGGACTCGCTGCGGGCCGGCCTCGCCGCCGGCGCCGTGGGGCTGAGCCTGGTGATCCTCTACATGCTCCTGTACTACCGGGCCCTGGGGCTCGTCGTCATGCTCGGCCTGGGCGTCACCGGCGCACTCATGTACTCCCTCGTCACCCTGCTGGGCAGCACCAGTGGCCTGTCCCTCACGCTCGCCGGCGCCACCGGCATCATCGTGTCCGTCGGCGTCACCGTCGACTCCTACGTCGTCTACTTCGAGCGCCTGAAAGACGAGATCCGCGCCGGCAAGACGATCCGCTCGTCGGTCGACCGCGGCTTCTCACGGGCCTACCGCACGATCCTCGCCGCCGACGCCGCGTCGTTCATCGGCGCCATCGTCCTCTACCTCCTCTCGGTCGGCTCGGTGCGGGGCTTCGCGTTCTTCCTCGGGCTCTCCACCCTCCTCGACGTGTTCATCGCCTACTTCTTCACCCGTCCCATGGTCATGCTGCTCGGCCGCAGCCGCTTTTTCACCCAGGCCCGCTGGGTGGGGGTGGCTCGGGGCCTGGCCCAGGCGCCTTCGGCGGCCCGGTTATGAGCCAGGGATCACCGGCCAAGGCGTCGCTACGCCACCGCCTCTACCACGGTGAGACGGCCTTCGACTTCATCGGGCGACGGAACATCTGGTTCGCGTTCTCCGCCGTGGTGATCGCCATCGGCGCGTTCTCGCTCGTGACCCAGGGCCTCAACTACGGCATCGACTTCAAGGGCGGGAACTCGTGGGAGGTTCGGGCCCCCGGCGTTTCGGTGGCCGAGACGCGCGATGCCCTGCGGCCACTCGGCCTGGGCGACGCCAAGATCCAGGTCGCGGGTGGCGACATCATCCGGGTCCAGGCCCGCCAGGAGTCGCCCGAGGAGCAGGCCAAGGTGTCGCAGGAGCTGGCCGAGCTGGCCGAGGTCGAAGTCGGCCAGGTGAGTGTCAACGACGTCGGCCCCTCCTGGGGCAAGGCCGTCACCAACAAAGCGCGTACCGCCCTGATCGTGTTCTTCGTGGTCATCGCCGTCTACATCTCGTTGCGTTTCGAACCGAAGATGACCGTCGCCGCACTCGCCGCCGTCGTCCACGACATCCTGGTCACCGTCGGCGTGTACTCGTTGTCCCGGTTCGAGGTGACCCCGGCGACGGTGGTGGCGTTCCTGACCATCCTGGGGTACTCGCTGTACGACACCGTCGTCGTGTTCGACAAGATGCAGGAGAACAGCCGCGGCCTGACCTCGTCTGGGCGCATGACCTACTCCGACATCGTCAACCTGTCCATGAACCAGGTTCTTATGCGGTCGCTGAACACCTCGCTCGTCGCCATCTTGCCCATCCTCTCGGTGCTGCTGATCGGCGCCGGCATCCTCGGCGCCACGTCGCTCAAGGACTTCGGCCTGGCCCTGCTCATTGGCCTCCTAACCGGCGCCTACTCGTCGATCTTCGTCGCATCACCGATCCTCGCCATGCTCAAGGAGCGGGAGCCCCGCTACCGCAACATCCGCCAGCGGGTGGCGGCCAAGGGTGGCCTCGGCCTCCTGACCCCCGCGGCCGCCGCCGCCGGCGCCAAGGGCAAGGCGCGCCCTAGCGGCGGTTCCGAAGACGACGACGACGACTTCGATTTCGTGGCCGCCGACCAGGCGCCGGCGACGAGCACCTCAGGGTCGCGCGGCCCGGCGGCGACCAGACCGCGCCCCGCGCAACGCCAGGGAGCGCCCCGACCCCGGAAGAAGGGCAAGAAGCGATAGCTCTCAGCTTCAGTCAGGGGAGCCGGCCGCGGTAGCGTTGACGGGGATGGGAGACGCAGCCTGGCTGAAGGACCACATCAGGGACATCCCCGACTTCCCCAAGCCCGGCATCGTCTTCCGCGACATCACCCCACTTCTCGCCGACCCCACCGCCTTCCGCACAACCGTCGACTCGCTGTGCGACCACTGGGCGGGGCGGCGTGTCGACAAGGTGCTCGGCATCGAGGCTCGGGGGTTCATCCTCGCTGCTCCCGTCGCCTACCGGATGTCGGCCGGGTTCGTCCCGGTGCGCAAGAAGGGCAAACTGCCCGGACCTGTCCACTCCGAGGGGTACGACCTCGAGTACGGCACCGACCTGCTCGAGATCCACGGCGACGCGCTGGAGCCGGGCGAGCAGGTGCTGGTCGTCGACGACGTGCTGGCGACCGGGGGCACCTCGGCGGCGGCGGCCCGGCTGGTCGAGAAGCTGTCGGCCTCGGTCGCGGGCATCGCCTTCGTGCTCGAGCTCGACTTCCTCGGCGGGCGCACCCGGCTAGGCGGGCACGAAGCCGTGTCCCTCGTCCACTACGAGTAGCGCGGCGTGCCTGCCGTCGACCGGGTGCTGCCGTGGCGTTGGATCGGAGGATCGTCGGCGGCCACCGACGAGCTGGCCGAGGTGCTCACGCCGTACCGCGCCCGTCACCCCCGGGCCTCGGTCACGCTGATCCGCAAGGCCTACGAGGTGGCGGCCGAGGCCCATCGCACCCAGGTGCGGGTGTCGGGCGACCCCTACATCAGCCACCCGCTCGCCGTCGCTGCGATCCTCGCCGACCTGGGGCTCGACGACGTCACGCTCGCCGCCGCCCTCCTCCACGACGCCGTGGAGGATACGGCCGTGACCCTCGACCGGGTGCTCGACGACTTCGGCAGCGAGGTGGCGGCCATCGTCGACGGCGTCACCAAGCTCGACCGGGTGCGGTTCGACTCCAAAGAGGCCCAGCAGGCGGCCAGCATGCGCAAGATGCTGGTGGCGATGGCCAAGGACATCCGCGTCCTACTCATCAAGCTCGCCGACCGTCTGCACAACATGCGGACGCTGGCCGCCCTCGGCCGCGAGAAGCAGGAGCGCATCGCCCGGGAGACGCTCGAGATCTACGCCCCCCTGGCCCACCGCCTGGGTGTGGGCGGCATCAAGTGGCAGCTCGAAGACCTCGCGTTCGCGACGCTGTACCCCAAGCACTACGCCGAGATCGAGCAGATGGTCTCGACGCGCGCGCCCGGGCGCGAGCGCTACCTGGCCCAGGTCGTCGACGTGGTCACGGCCCGTCTGGTCGAGCTGCGTATCGACGCCGACGTCACCGGCCGCCCGAAGCACAACTGGAGCATCTACGAGAAGATGGTCCTGAAGGACCGGTCCTTCGACGACATCTACGACTTGGTGGGCATCCGGGTCGTCGTCGGCAGTGTCAAGGACTGCTACGCCGCCCTGGGCACCATCCATGCCACCTGGAAGCCGGTGCAGGGCCGGTTCAAGGACTACATCGCCATGCCCAAGTTCAACCTCTACCAGTCGCTGCACACGACCGTCATCGGTCCCGAGGGCAAGCCTCTCGAAGTTCAGATCCGCACCCGGGAGATGCACCAGCGGGCGGAGTACGGCATCGCCGCCCACTGGGGCTACAAGGAGGGTGGGTCCCCCGAGGTCGGGTGGATCCGGCGGATGGTCGACTGGCAGCAGGACACCGAGGACCCCCAGGAGTTCATGGAGACGCTGAAGGTCGACCTCGAGCAGGACGAGGTCTTCGTCTTCACCCCCAAGGGCGACGTCGTCACCCTTCCCGTCGGCGCCACCCCTATCGACTTCGCGTACTCCATCCACACCGAGGTCGGGCACCGCTGCATCGGCGCACGGGTCGGCGGACGCCTGGTGCCGCTCGACACCCGGCTCAACTCGGGCGACACCGTCGAGGTGTTCACGTCCAAGGTCGAGGGCGCGGGGCCGTCGCGCGACTGGCTGAAGGTGGCGGTCACACCCCGGGCCCGCAACAAGATCCGGCACTGGTTCAGCCGGTCCCGCCGCGACGAGGCCATCGTCAACGGTCACGACGACCTGGTCCGGGCCATGCGCCGCGAGAGCCTGCCCGTGCAGAAGGTGGCGGCCTCGGGGCTGCTGAACACGGTGGCCCAGAACCTGAACTACGCCGATCTCGACGCCCTGTACGCGGCCATCGGCGAGAACCACGTCTCGGCCCAGTCGATCGCCCAACGGGTGACCCGCGAGTTGAAGGGAACGCAGGACGAGGCTCAGGTCCCCCACGCCGTCCACCGACCGCTGGGGCCGAGCCGTCGCACCGAACCTCGCGTCCACGTCGAGGGCCTCGACGACGTCCTCGTGCGCTTCTCGCGTTGCTGCCAACCTCTCCCGGGTGACCCGATCGTCGGGTTCGTCACCACCGGCCGAGGCGTCTCGGTTCACCGCGCCGACTGCGCCAACACCGCCTCCCTGAAGTCCACGATGAGCGAGCGGGCCATCGAGGTGGAGTGGGACCAGAACGGGGCGGGAACCTTCGTCGCCACGGTCGAGGTCGAGGCTCTCGACCGGAACAAGCTCCTGAGCGATGTCACCGCCGTGCTCTCCGAGAACCACGCCAACATCGTCTCGTCGTTCACCCACACGGGCTCCGACCGGGTGGCGCGCCTGCGCTTCGACCTGGAGCTGGGCGACCTGTCCCAGCTCACGTCGGTCATCGCCACCCTGCAGCGCATCGAGTCGGTCCTCGATGCCGGTCGCGTCGTCGCCGGCGGCAGCAGCAAGACTTAGTTAAGTTAGGGCTCGTACGGCAACTATCCGCGCGGTAGAGGGGTCGATCGCGTAGCCTGACGGGGTGGAGGTGAGCGAGGAGCGCCTGGAGTGGTTCTTCTCGGTCATGGCCCCACTGCTGGACGAGCGACAGCGGCGCTTGCTGGCGGGCGCGACCGCCCGGATGCT
>Ga0183260_10000857_pt1 | contig 25945 bp, 28 predicted proteins | sample AntDrymUQ4972206_2_FD_129768 | JGI IMG/M metagenome (GOLD analysis project Ga0183260, IMG submission 129768) | Polar desert sand microbial communities from Dry Valleys, Antarctica - metaG UQ497 (22.06) (version 2) (version 2) | ecosystem: Environmental > Terrestrial > Soil > Desert | place... | reverse complement strand
TTTCGCCCATTGCGCAAGATTCCCCACTGCTGCCTCCCGTAGGAGTCTGGGCCGTGTCTCAGTCCCAGTGTGGCTGATCGTCCTCTCAGACCAGCTACGGATCGTCGCCTTGGTGGGCCGTTACCCCGCCAACTAGCTAATCCGCCGCAGGCTCATCCTCGGTCGGAGGCCGAAGCTCCCTTTTCTCACGAGCCCGAGAGCTCGAGAGGCCATCCGGTATTAATCCGGGTTTCCCCGGGCTATCCCAGAACCGAGGGTAGATTACCCACGTGTTACTCACCCGTTCGCCGCTTTCCCCGGCCCGAAGGCCGGTTCTCGCTCGACTTGCATGTGTTAAGCGCGCCGCCAGCGTTCGTCCTGAGCCAGGATCAAACTCTCCGTGAAGAATGGTTTGCGGTGGGCCTGAAGGCCCGTTGCAAGCTTTCTCAGGATGAGCTTGTTCGCTCAAAGTCATCACCCTCTCGAAAGAGGGCGTGACGAGTATGCCTCCCGTCCGTGAGGACGGAGAGGTCTCGACATAAACGCACGCTGCTGAGTTTTCAAAGACCGCGCTGCTCTGGGACAAACTCGTAAAAAAGCCTCCGACTCACGCCAGAGGCCACCTTGATGCCGGATCTTGCTTGGTATCCGATCCGCCGGAGGCACTCCGTTTGGTCGAGGACAGGGACTTCGTTACAAGCGGCCCCTGGGGGCAGCCCGGAAATAGTAGCAACATCGCCTCTCCTGTCAAGGGCTGGTGAAGCGGGCGAAGCGTCTCTTGCCGGCCTGCACGAGCGCCCCTGCGAGCGTCGCCCGCGGGGCGTCCAGCTCGCGGACGACGGCACCGTCCACCTTGACTGCGCCGCTTGCCAGCAGGCGCCGCGCCTCACTCGTCGAGGACACGCCGAAGCACTCGACGAGGACGGCCGGCAGATGCAACGGGTCGCCTGGCGGCAGCCTGAGCTCCCGCACGCTCTCGGGCGCCTGCCCCTGGCGGACGACGCGGGTGAAGTGCGCCTCCGCCCGTCCAGCGGCCTCCTCGCCGTGCGAACGCCGCACGAGCGAGCGGGCGAGCTCGAGCTTCGCCTCGAGCGGGTCGCCGTCCGGCGAGAGGTCGCGCTCGAGGACGAGGCTGTACCACGTCGCCAGATCCGCATCGGGAACGCGCATGGTCTTCCCGAACTGCTCCTCGGGCGCTTCAGCCAGGCCGATGTAGTTCCCGCGCGAGGAGCTCATCCGCGCGCCGTCGTAGCTGACGAGGAGCGGCACGGTGAGGGCGACCTGCGGCTCGAGCCCGTAGGCGGCCATGACCTCGCGGCCGGCGAGCAGGTTGTAGAGCTGATCGGTGCCGCCGAGCTCGACGTCCGCCTCGATCGCGACCGAGTCGTAGGCCTGCATGAGGGGGTAGAGGAGCTCGGACACCGAGATCGGGGCACGGGCGGCGAAGCGCTTGGCGAAGTCGTCGCGCTCGAGCAGCCTCGCCACCGTCAAGGTGCGCGTGAGCCGGAGGACGCCGGCGAAGTCGAGCCGTCCAAGCCATTCGCTGTTGAACCGCAGCTCGGTGCGCTCCCGATCGACGATCGTCGCCGCCTGCTCGAAGTAGGTCTGCGCGTTGCGGTCGATCTCCTCCTCGTCGAGGATCGGTCGTTCCGCCGAGCGCCCCGAAGGATCGCCAATCCTCGTGGTGTAGTCGCCGACGATCAGCACGCCGATGTGGCCGGCGTCCTGGAAGGCGCGCATGCGCTGGAGCGGCACCGCATGGCCGACGGTGACCGCGGGGGCAGTGACGTCGATCCCGAATTTGACGCGGAGCGGCCGACCCAGGGCCAGCTTGCGCTCGAGCTCGCCCCGGGGCAGAACGTCGACCGCGTTTCGAGTGAGCTCGAGGAGAGCGCCGGCTGCCATGGGCGCCGATCGTAGGCAAACCGAAGCACACCTCGCGCCGAATCAACCGCACGATGGTCGCGTACACCCCCGTGGTAGCGTATCCCCTTCGTACCTTCGCACGGACAAAGCCGCTGCAGCGCGACGTCGCCCACCTCTCCGATGAAGCGCTGATCGCCCTGGTGGCGCGAGGAGAGGACGACGCCCTCGCCGCCCTGTACGACCGCTACGGCCGCGTCGCCTACGGCCTCGCCGTTCGCGTTGTGCGGGATCCCACACTCGCCGAGGACGCCGTGCAGGAAGCCTTCCTCACCGTCTGGCGCTCGTCCGGCCGCTTCGTCGCAGAGCGCTCAAAGGCGAGCTCCTGGATCCTCACGATCGTGCACCGGCGCGCCGTCGACGTCGTCCGCCGCGAGGAGCGCCGCCGCAGCGAGCCGCTCGTCCAGCCACCGGCACCTCCCGAGCTGACCGACGACGCAGCCTGGCTCCGCCTCGAGCGCGAGCGCGTCCAGACGGCGCTCAAGTCCCTCCCGGATGCGCAGCGGGAGGCGCTCGAGCTCGCCTACTACGGCGGCTTCACCCAGTCCGAGCTCGCCGACCGCCTCGGCCAGCCGCTCGGAACCATCAAGAGTCGGATGTTCGCCGGCCTTAGGCAGCTGCGTGAGCTGCTGACGGTGCAGGCCTCAGAGAAGGATCCATGGGACAAGAGCCGATCCACGAGATGACCGCCGCGTACGCGCTGAACGCTCTCGACGAGACCGAGCGGCGCGAGTACGAGCAGCACCTCGCCGGGTGCCGCTCCTGCCGCGAGGAGCTGCCCGCGCTCGTCGAGGCGGCGAACTCGCTCGCGTACGCCACCCCTGCGCCCGAGCCGCCGAGGGAGCTGCGCGCCCGCATCCTCGAGCAGGCGCGGCTCGAGCGGAGCACGGTCGTGCCGCTGCGGTCGCGGAGACTCGTACGCGGCGCATTGACGACCGGGGCTCTGGCTGCGGCCGCAGCCGTCGCTCTCGCCATCTGGGCCTCCTCCCTGCGCAGCTCGCTCGACGACACGCGCTCGGCGCTGGAGCGCCGCGAGCAGGTGGTGGCCGTACTCTCGGATCCCGAGTCCCGGCAGGTCGTGCTTGCCGGAGCCGACGGCCGCCTCGTCGTCGCTCCCTCCGGGCGCGCCACGCTCGTCGCCTCGCTTCCGCGTCCACCGGAGGGACGGACGTATCAGGCCTGGGTCCAGACCGGCGGCACGGCGCGCAGCGCGGGCGTCTTCGAGCCGAGCGAGGGTCGGGCAATCTTCCGTCTGGAGCAGCCGGTGCTCCGGGGATCGGTCGTGATGGTGACGCTCGAGGCCGACGGAGGCGTTCCGGCGCCGACCGGGCAATTCCTCGTGCGCGCCCGCGCGTAGAGACCAGGTACTCAGGCACGGCGGACGCCTGCCGATAGGGGGATCGAAGGAACTCCACTCGCCGCTTCCCCGGCGAGCCATCCCCCCAAGGAGGACGACACATGACAACTCCCGGCCGTGACCCCGCCGGCGAGCCGACGCACGGAGCCCTGAAGGAGCTTGCGAACGATCCGTCGTCGCGCCGGCGCTTCCTCAAGCTCATGGGCGGCGGCATCGGCGCGGCGAGCGCCTTCAGCCTCTTCCTCTCCGCGTGCGGCGGCGAGGACGACGAGGCCGCCACCTCAGCCCCCGAGACCGTGGCGGCGACGACAGCGGAGGCCGCGGCATCGGGCGACCTCGCGATCGTCAACTACGCACTCACGCTCGAGTATCTGGAGGCGGACTTCTACGCGAAGGTGATCGACAGCGGCCTCTTCAAGGGCGCACAGCTGACCCTGATCAAGCAGATCGGCGAGCACGAACGCCAGCACGTCGACGCGCTCAAGGGCACGGCCGAGCAGCTCGGCACGCCGGCAGCGAAGCCGGAGACGACGTTCGAGCTCAAGGACCCGATGGGCGTCCTGCGGCTCGCGGCAACCGTCGAGAACCTCGGCGCGGCCGCCTACCTCGGTCAGGCCGGCAAGATCCAGAGCAAGGAGATCCTGGGCGCGGCACTCGCGATCCACACCGTCGAGGCACGTCATGCCTCCGCGCTCAACTCACTGCTCGGCAAGTCCCCCACCCCCGACGGCGCCTTCAGCGCACCGGCCCCCATGGCCCTGGTGCTCTCCAAGGTCAAGCCGTTCATCGTCTCTTGAGTCGCTCAGCGGAAGGAGAGAACAGGATGTCCACATCGAAGCTGGCGGCTCCCGAGCTGGGGGCCGTCGAGGTCGACGCCATGGATCGCGGCTCGTTCGTCCTGAAGAGCGCGCTCGCAGTGGGCGCGGTCTACGGGAGCACCGCGGTCTCGCCGTTCGTCCGCAGGGCGTTCGCCGGCGCCGCGACCGGCGACATCGAGATTCTCAACTTCGCCCTGACGCTCGAGTACCTGGAGGCCGAGTTCTACCGACGCGGTCTCCGGCTCGGCCTCAGGGGCGAGGTGCGAGAGCTCGCGCAGATGTTCGGGAACCACGAGCTGCAGCACGTCCAGGCGCTCACGGGCACGATCAGGAAGCTCGGGGGGAAGCCGGCCAAGAAGCCGGCCTTCACCTTCCCGATGAAGGACTCCGCCAGCTTCCTCAAGCTCGCCCAGACGCTCGAGGACACGGGAGTCGGTGCCTACAACGGCGCCGCCCCCCAGATCACGTCGAAGGCGGTGCTCGCCGCCGCAGGCTCGATCGTGCAGAACGAGGCCCGCCATGCCGCGGCCATCCGCCTGCTCACGAAGTCGAACCCTGCTCCGGCAGCCTTCGACAAGGCGCTCAGCAGCGCGGCCGTGCTCAAGGCAGTCAAGCCGCTGATCAAGGCGTAGGCGCCAGAGCGAGGCGGAACCGCGGGCTCGTCCGCGTTCCGCCTCGCTTTCGTCACAGAGCAGTCCGAGGCGCGTGCCTACACTCGCGCGATGGTCCCGACGGCCACGCCGGTAACCGATCTCGAGGGGGAGCTCCGCCGGCTCTTCGGCTTTCCCGCCTTCCTGCCCGGGCAGGAGGAGATCGTGCGCCGCGCCCTCGCGGGCCGCGACACGCTCGCCCTGATGCCGACCGGCTCCGGCAAGTCGCTCCCCTACCAGCTCGCGGCGATGCTCCGGCCCTCCCCGACGCTCGTCGTCTCGCCGCTCATCGCGCTCATGAAGGATCAGATCGACAAGCTGCCGCCGCTCGTGGCCGAGCGCTCGACGCTGATCAACTCCTCGCTGCCCGCCCAGGAGGCGTCGCGGCGGCTCGAGGCTTTCGGCGCGGGATCCGTCACCCTCCTGCTGGCCGCCCCCGAGCGCCTGAGGCAGCGCTCCTTCGTCGCCGCGCTCGGTGCGGCCGGTGTCGGTCTCGTCGTCGTGGACGAGGTGCACTGCGTGACCATGTGGGGCCACGACTTCCGGCCCGACTACCTCTTCATCCGCGCTGCGCTGGAGGAGCTGGGCGAGCCGCCCGTGCTTGGTCTCACGGCCACCGCCACCCCCGAGACGGAGCGGGAGATCGCCGCCTCCCTCGGACGCACCTTCGACGTCGTGCGCGCCAGCGTCGTGCGGCCGAATCTCCACCACGGCGCCGACCGTGCGGAGGACGAGGAGGATCGGCGCCGCGCGCTGCTCGAGCGGCTCCGCTCCTGCGAGGGGCCGGCCATCGTCTATGCCCGCTCGCGACGCAAGTGCGAGGAGCTCTCGCGGCTCCTGCAGGGCCACCGGATCGACGCGCGCCACTACCACGCGGGGCTTGCCGCCGAGGAGCGCACGGAGGTGCAGGAGGCCTTCGTGCGCGGAGAGGTTCGCGTGGTCGTCGCGACGACGGCCTTCGGCATGGGTATCGACAAGCCGGACATCCGGCTCGTGCTCCTCTACAACCTCCCCGGCTCGCTCGAGGACTACGTGCAGATGGTGGGACGGGCGGGGCGCGACGGAGCGCGCAGCGACTGCGTCGCCCTCACCGGGCGCCGCGACGCGCTCGACCTTCGCCGCTTTGCCGTCAGCGACGTGCCGGCGGTGGGCGATCTCCGCGCGGTCCTGCGCCGGCTGCGCGAGCACGCCGTCGACGGCGTCGCGCGCGTGACGGCGGAGGAGCTCGCAACAAGCCTCGACGAGCGCGCCGATCCGCGCGTGCTCGTCGGCATGCTGGAGGCGGCCGGGCTCGTCGAGCGCCGCTTCGACGCCGGGAGGGCGATGGAGATCCGTCTCGCGCCCCCGCCGCCCGACGTCGCCGAGCGCGTGCCTGCGCTGCTGGCCCGAGCCGAGCAGGTGGCGCTCGAGCGCGTGCGCGGGATCGTCGAGTACGCCGGCTCCGACAGCTGCCGGCAGAGGCAGGTCGCCGAGCACTTCGGCGAGACGCTCGAGGCTCCCTGCGGCACGTGCGACAACTGCCTGGGCGGCGAGGGGACCGGTGTCGTCGCCTTCGAGGAGGAGACCGCTCCCCTGCCCGAGGACATCGGCGCCGCCATCCTGGGCGCGGTCACGGCGCTGCGCTGGCCGCTCGGCGCCAAGGGGCTCGCCGCCATGCTTGCCGGCTCGGTCTCGGCGCCGCCCTCCGCCCGGCGCAACGCCGCCTTCGGCCTCCTGTCGGCGGCCCGTCCGGCCACCATCCGCCGCTGGCTCGACCGCCTGCTCGAGTCGGGGCACCTCGAGGCCTACGAGAGCGAGGACGGCTACCGGTTGCTGCGCGTGGCGCGGCGGGGGGATCCGCCCCGACTGAACGGTGCAGCCGCCTCGGGAGACACGGCCTCCGACCAGCTCGAACCCGAGGACGAGCACGTGTTCGAGCGTCTGCGCACCTGGCGCCTCGAGGCCGCCCGTGAGGCGGAGGTGCCTGCCTTCGTCGTCTTCGGCGACCGCACGCTGCGCGCGCTCGCGCGCGCGAGACCCGGCAGCGAGGACGAGCTCGCCGCCGTCTCTGGAGTGGGGCCGGCGAAGCTCGAGCGCTACGGCGACGAGCTGCTGCGCCTGCTCGGCGAGTACAAGCGCTAGACCGGCCGCACTAGACTCCGCCGGTCGTGCCGCCTCGACGGAGAGAGGGATCGAAGCCGCGCCGGCGCCGCGTCCGCAAGCTCCGCCTCGCCGGTCTCCTGGGAGCGCTCGCGCTGCTCGGCGCGGTGTCGTTCACCTTCGGGCTGATCTCGGCCATCGCCAGTGAAGTGCCCTCGCTCGATCCACGCGCCGAGCAGGGCCGCCAACGCAACGGCGTCATCCTCGACCGCGACGGCGAGCGGGTGCTCGCCCTGCTGCGCGGCTCCGAGAGCCGCGTGCTGGTCGGGCCTGACGACATCTCGTCGCAGATGAAGCAGGCGATCGTGGCCATCGAGGACCGGCGCTTCTGGGAGCACCAGGGCATCGATCTGCGCGGCGTCGGGCGGGCCTTGTGGGCGGACGTCCGCAACCAGGGCTTCGTGCAGGGAGGCTCCACGATCACGCAGCAGTTCGTGAAGAACGTCTACCGCCGAAACGAGCGCTCGATCGGTCGCAAGGTGCGCGAGGCAGCGCTCGCCTGGCAGCTGGAGAAGGACTGGAGCAAGCAGAAGATCCTCACCGAGTACCTGAACACGATCTACTTCGGCAACGGTGCCTACGGCGTCCAGCAGGCAGCCAAGACCTACTTCGGGCACGCGGCCTCGAAGCTGTCGTACCCCGAGGCGGCGCTCCTCGCGGGCATTCCCGCCGACCCGACCGGTTACGACCCCGTCCGCCGCCCGGCCGCCGCGCGGGCACGCCGCGGTCAGGTGCTGCGGGCGCTCCTCGAGATCGGCAGGATCGACCGCCGCCAGTTCGCGGCGGCCCGGCGCGCGCCCTTGCCGCGCAGGGTCGACCTGCCCGGCACGCAGGGCGCGAACCTGCCGGCGCCGTACTTCACCAACTACGTGAAGGAGCAGCTCGTGGCGCGCTACGGCGCCGAGGAGGTCTTCGGCGGCGGCATGCGCGTCCGCTCGACGATCGACCTCGAGCTCCAGGATCGGGCTCGCGCGGCGATCGCGCAGTGGCTGACGAGCCCGGACGGCCCGTCGGCGGCGCTCGTCGCGCTCGACGCCAAGAACGGCGACGTTCTGGCCATGGTCGGCGGCCGCAACTACCGCGAGAGCCAGTTCAACCTCGCCGTCCAGGGGGAGCGACAACCGGGCTCGGCCTTCAAGCCCTTCGTCCTCGCGGCGGCGCTCGAGCAGGGCATCACGACCGGAACCACCTTCGAGTCGAGGCCGCTGCAGCTCTCGCTGGGCGACCGCCTCTGGTCGGTCGAGAACTACGAGGGCGCCTACCTGGGCACGGCCAACCTGGAGACGGCCACGGTGCAGTCGGACAACGCGGTCTATGCGCAGCTCACCCAGCTCGTGGGCCCGGCAGCGGTCAAGCGCACGGCGAAGAGCCTTGGCGTCGCGAGCCCCCTGCGCAACTACTTCTCGATCGCGCTCGGCGCACAGGCCGTCAACCCACTCGAGCTCGCCCGCGCCTACGGAGGCTTCGCGAACGGCGGCCTGCGCATCGACGGTACCGCCTTCGGCAACCAACCTCGCGCCGTCAGGACGGTCAGAAGCCGCCGCTTCAGCGAGGACAACAGGGTTCGCCCGCAGCGCATACTCCAGCCGCGCACCGCGTCCTTCGTCAACTTCCTGCTCCGAGGCGTGGTCGAGCGCGGCACCGGCAGGCGCGCCTACCTGCCCGGTTGGACGATCGCGGGCAAGACCGGGACGACGGAGAACTACGGCGACGCCTGGTTCGTGGGCTACACGCCGCGGCTCGTGGTGGCGGTGTGGGTCGGCTACGAGAAGGAGCTCCGACCGATGCTGACCGAGTTCAACGGCGACGCAGTTGCGGGCGGCACCTATCCTGCTCTCATCACCAAGAGCTTCCTGGAGCGCGCGCTGCCGTACCTCGGCCTCGAGCCCGAGCGCTTCAGTCCTCCCCCCTCGCTCTACTCCTCGGCGCGCAGGGTCGTCCAGCGCGACGGGCACCTGAAGCTCGACAACGGCGTCTGCCGGGAGGCGATCTCGGTCGTCTACTTCGCCGACGCGCCCTCCCCCCCGCTGGCCGACTGCAAGCCGAACGAGGTCGACGTGCCGCGCGTCGTCGGCCGGACGCTCGCCGAGGCGAAGGCGCGGCTGGCGGAGCAGCCGCTCTCGGCCGAGGTCGTCTACAGGCCCGCACGGGCGCTGCAGCGCGTGGACGTCGTGCTCGGGCAGATCCCGGAGCGCGGCCCCCTCTCCTCCTACGAGACGGTCACGCTCGTCCTCGCGAAGGCCCGCCACGGTCTCATCCCGAACGTCGTCGGCGCGCCCGTCTCGGTCGCCCGCGCGCGCTTGCGGCGCCGCGGGCTCACAGCCAAGGTGACGGGAACGGCGGTCGGGCCGCCGGGACGCGTCGTCTCCCAGCGGCCGCAGGCGGGGCTCGCCGCGGCGCCCGGGCTGCGGGTGCGGCTCGTGATCGCGAGGGATTGACGGTGTTCGAGCGCTTCACCGAGCGGGCGCGGCAGGTGGTCGTCCTCGCGCAGGACGAGGCCCGCCGGCTCGGGCACGACTACATCGGCACCGAGCACCTCCTGCTCGGCCTGCTGCGGGAGGAGCAGGGCATCGCCGCGAAGACACTTGCCGGCTTCGAGGTTTCCCTCGACGTGCTCCGAGCCGACCTCGTCCGAACGGTCGGGCAAGCCGAAGCACCGCAGACCGGCCAGATCCCCTTCACTCCGCGCAGCAAGCGGGTGCTCGAGCACTCGCTCCGCGAGGCGATCGCGCTGAGCCACAACTACATCGGCACCGAGCACGTCCTGCTCGGGCTGCTGCGCGAGGAGGAGGGAGTGGCCGTGCAGCTCCTGCGTGGGCACGGGGTCGAGCCGGAGGCCGCACGGGATGCGGTGATCGAGCAGCTCGGCGGGACGTCGCCGGAGGAGCCGTCCGGGAGGAGGCGGCGCCGCTTCTTCTCCGGCGGTGAGCCGCCGCCAGCCTTCCCCGGCCCGCCGCCGTTGCGCTGGCAGTACCAGGTGGTGCCGCTGGGAGCCGAGGAGGAGCTCTCCGTCGCGGCACTCGACGATCTCGGAGCCGAGGGCTGGGAGCTGTGTGCGTCCCTGCCGGCAGCGGAGGGAGTCCGGCTCGTCTTCAAGCGGCCGCGCTGACCGGCTTGCTCAGGTAGGGGGAGCCCTCGAGCACGTAGCGCCACGGCAGCTCAGCCCCACGGGTGATCCCGATGCGGCGTGTCGCGACGACCTGCACGCCGGGCGGGGCGGCGAGGAGCTCGAAGGGACGCTCGTCGAGCGGCGCTCCGTCGTGGACGCCCGTGACGCCGAGCGCCTGGCAGAGCCGCCCCGGCCCCGAGCAGAGCAGGCGAGGCGCGTCGAGACCGCGCCGGCTCCGCATCGCGTCGAGGCCGGCGGCCGGCTCGAGGGCGCGCACGAGCACGGCGCTCGCCCGACCCTCCGGCTCGCACACGAGGTTGAGGCACCAGTGCAGGCCGTAGGAGCGGTACACGTAGGCGTGACCCGGTGGACCGAACATCGAGGCGTTGCGCTGCGTGCGACGCCGGTAGCCGTGGCTGGCCGGATCGTCGGGGCTGTAGGCCTCCGTCTCGACGATCTGTCCGCCGGCGCCGTCGACGAGGAGCGTGGCGCCGAGGAGACCGCGCGCGACCTCGTGCACGTCGCGCTCGAAGAACGCGCGCGGGATCAAAAGAGCCTGGGCGCCTCGCCCGGCCTCGAGGTCGCCTCGAGCAGCCTGCGCGCGCGCCGGCCGAGCTCGGCGAGGTCGACGCCGGCCTCCGACTTGATCGAGCGTGCCAGGAGCGGCCCAACCCTCTCGGCGTCCTCGGCCAGGCGCTCGGCGAGGGTGAGCGCGTCGTCGAGGAGCGGTGTCGTCAGCGTTGCGTCCTGCCCGAGCTCGTGCAGGATCGCCCGCTCGGTGCGCGAGGCGACGAGCGGCTCGGCGACGCCCTCCACCCACACGCGCGTCCTGCGCCCGTCGCCGCGCTCGTCGCCGCGCAGCGGCTCGAGCGCGTAGATGCGATCGGCCCGCGCGTACTTGCCGAAGCCGAGGAAAACCATGCGCTGTTGCTCCGCCATGCGCCGAGTATCGCGAACTCGAGCCTGTGACGGAGGGCGGCGTTACTCGCCGATGGGGCGAGGCTCGAGCGCAGGCGGCAACTCCGGCTCGCGCCGCATCGGCACGCGCCAGGCCGTGAAGACGGCGAGTCCGACCCACAGCAGATCGAAGAGCCCGAAGACGTCCCCGAGCTGGTCGCGGAAGAACGACCGCATGTCGCCCGAGACGAGCCCGAGCGAGACACCCTCGTTGTCGGCGAGCCCCTGGACGACGAAGGCGAAGGAGAGGTACTTGCCGAGCAGGATGCCGAGCAGCGCCGCGGCGACCGCCGCGAGCTGGAGCGGAAGTCCGCGGCCACGACCGACGAGCACGGCGGCGGTTCCCGCCAGCCAGCCGACCGCCCAGGCCACGACCCCGACCTCGTAGTCCGTTGACTTGACGATGAAACCCCAGAGCACGCCGCCGACGATCGCTGCCGCGAGCGCCGCGACCGTGCCGGCCGCGATTCGCCGAGAGTCGAGGCGGTCGTCCGGCGCGCTGTCCACGTTCGCTTCCACATCCTCACCGTAGGACAGGTTCCGGCGTCTGGCAAGAGTTGGCCGGGACGAGCAACGGAGGTGTTCGCACCCGAGACCCTGACCCCCGTCCTTGGTGCGGGTGCTCGATCTGGAGACCTGACCCCGACCTTGGTGCACTATCGCCGTTGACGCGCAACCGAAGATGGCGCGTCCCATGATCCGAGATCAGAGGCAGCTGGCTGCCGACCGCTGGGCGAAGCCCGGCGGCAGGCCCGCTTTGGACGTACGCCTCGTGTGGGAAACCGCAGCTTTCCCCCACGTCGGAGGTACGGGTTCCCACACCTCAAACGGGGAGGCGGCCACACTGACGGTGCCGCTCCTCTGCGCGAGGCTGGCGACATGCGACAACGCCTCCTCATCTCGACGCTCGTGCTCGGCCTCGTCGCGCTCGCCGTCGCCGGCTGGACGGTCCGGGGTCTGCGCTGGACGCTGTCGGCGCCCGCGCGCCGCGGCGCGCGGCCCCTGACCGCTGGCTGAAGGGGCGCCGGGGCCGGTAGAAGCAAGCCGCAGGCACGAGGTCGACTCAGCGATCGCTACACGGCGCTCGCCAGCACCTCCACCACGCGCTCCTGGTCATCGGACTCGATGGCCGTGAAGAAGGGGAGCGCGAGCGTCCGCGCGCTCAGGTCCTCCGCCACGGGGCAGAGGCCCTCGCGGAACCCGTAGCGCTCGCGCATGTACGACTGCAGGTGGATCGACGGGAGGTAGCGCGCGGTACCGATGCCCGCACGCTCGAGCTCGCCGATCACGCGCTCGCGGTCGAGGCCGGGGGCGAGCGCGATGACGTAGACGAACCAGGAGCGGCGGTGCTCGTTGTCGTCGGCGAGCGGCGTCTCGACGCCGTCGAGCCCGGACAGGAGCTCCGTGTAGCGGCCGGCGGCGGCGGCACGAAGCTCGAGGATGCGAGGGAGCTTCTCGAGCTGTGCGAGCCCGAGCGCCGCGCGCACGTCGTCGATGCGGTAGTTGTAGCCCAGCCGCGCGTGATCGAGCCAGCCGCCCGAGTCGGACCTCCCCTGGTTGCGCAGACTCCTGAGCAGGCGCCACTCCTCCTCGGAGTGGGTCGTCACGATGCCGCCCTCGCCGGTCGTGATCTGCTTGTTCGGATAGAAGGCGAACACCGCCGAGACGCCGTGCGCGCCCACGCGCTGCCCTCGGTACTCGGCGCCGAGCGCCTCGCAGGCGTCCTGGATCAGCACGAGCCCGTGCCGGCGGCAGAGCTCCCGCAGGGGCTCGAGCTCGCAGGGGTAACCGAAGATGTCGACGGCCACGATCGCGCGCGTGCGCTCGGTGATCGCCGCCTCGACCGCTGCCGGGTCGAGGTTCAGCGTTCGCGGGTCGATGTCGGCGAAGACCGGCGTCGCGCCTTCGTAGATGACGCAGTTCGCAGAGGCGACGAAGGAGTACGGCGAGGTGATCGCCTCATCCCCCGGGCCGAGGCCGGCGGCGTGAGTCAGCAGGTGGAGCCCGGCCGTGCCGCTCGACACGGCGGCGGCGTACGGCGCACCGACGCTCTCGGCGAAACGCTCCTCGAAGCTGTCGATCGTAGGCCCGAGCGAGAGCCGTCCCGAGCGAAGCACCTCGAGCACGAGCTCCTCCTCGCGCTCGTCGACATAGGGCTGCGAGAGCGGGATCGGCCGCGTCGCTGCCCTCATGCCTCCGCCGGCGCGGGTTCCGCCGCTGTGTGCTCGAGCCAGTGGGGCCAACGGTCGCTGCGACCGCGGACGGTATCCATGTAGGCCTGCTGGATCTCCAGCGTGACGGGGCCGACGCCGATCTCGACGTCGTCGATCGACCGCAGCGGCGTGACCTCGGCCGCCGTGCCCGTCATGAACACCTCGTCGGCCAGCAGCAGGTCGGAGCGGATGAGGTTCGTCTCCCGCACCGTCCGTCCGAGATCCTGGGCGATCTGGATCACCGTGTCGCGCGTGATCCCCGGCAGGATCGAGGTGGCGAGCGATGGCGTGTGCAACGTCCCGTCCTTCACGGCGAAGATGTTCTCGCCCGAGCCGTCGGCCACGTAGCCCTCGGCGGTCAGGAGGATGGCCTCGTCGTAGCCCGCCCGGTTCACCTCCGCCACCGCGAGCATCGAGTTCAGGTAGACGCCCGTCGCTTTCGCCACGTGGGGGATGACGTTCGGGCCGATCCGCTGCCAGGACGAGATTTTGGCGCGGATGCCCTTGGCGAGCCCCTCCTCCCCGAGGTAGGCGCCCCAGGGCCAGCTCATGATCACGGTCTCGACCGGATTCGTTCCCGCGGCCACTCCGAGCTCGCCGTAGCCATAGAAGGCAAGCGGCCGCAGGTAGCACTCGGGCAGGCCGTTGACGCCGATCAGCTCGAAGGACGCGGCTCGGAGCTCGTCCACGCTGAAGGGCAGCTGCATGCCGAGCAAGCGCGCTGAGTTCTGCAGGCGCTGGAGGTGGTCCGTGAGCCGGAATACCGCGGGGCCCTTCGGCGTCTCGTAGCAGCGGATGCCCTCGAAGACGCCGGAGCCGTAGTGCAGGGCGTGCGTGCCCACGTGGATTTTGGCGTCGGCCCAGTCCACGAGCTCACCGTTCATCCAGATTTTCTCGGTCTCTCTCACCCCTGCTCCTTTCGCCGGCGACGAATCCTACGTGCCCTCCTGCACGGCGTCTATCGGCCGTGCGTGCGCGAGCCGGGCGAGCTCCGTCGGGGCGAGCCCCGCCATGTGCCGCGGCGAGCCGGCGCCGACCCACACGACCTCGTGCGAGAGCAGCGTGCGCTCGATGAGAACGTCGGTCGCCTGCGGCAGCGGAAAGGGTGCGACAGCGCCAGGCTCGAAGCCGGTGGCGGCGACCACCTGCTGCCGCCCGGCTACGCGGGCGCTCGTGCAGTGCAGGACGGCGGCGACCTTGGCCGCGTCGACGCGGCGGTTGCCGGGCGCCAGCACGACCGCGGGTCGCCCGTCGCATTCGAGCACGATCGACTTGACCACCTGACCGAGCTCGCAGCCGATCACGCGGGCAGCGTCCTCCGCGGTCGGCGTCCCGTCGATGAACTCCTCGATGCGCGCCTCGGCGCCGGCCCCACGCAGGTAGGCGGCAACGCGCTCGACCGCCTCGGGCCAGTCCGCCACACCTCAAGAGTAGCCGGGGGCCGTCCTGAGCCCGTACGCACGCTCGCGGTTGACGCGCAAGCGCAGCTCGCGCGTCCTGCGTACGTCGAGACTGCACTCTGCGGAGAAGGGGCCCGGTGGGGGAACCATGGGGTTCCACCGCGTTAGAGAAGCGCTGGAAGCAGCAGGTGCGGCGTGCGCCGGCGGTAGGCCGCGTAGGCGGGGAAGCGCTCGAGCAGGAGCTCCTCCTCGTGCCCGGCCTTCAGCCGGAGGAAGACGGCGAGCGCGGCCGACGACGCGAGCGCGTGGGGGCGGGTCGAGAGGAGCGATACGCCGGTCGAGAGGAGGACGAGGCCGCCGTAGATCGGGTGGCGCACGACGGCGTAGCGCCCCGCCTCCACGAGCTCGGCGTCCTCGGTGGGTCGCGGCAGCGGCGTCAGGTGCCTGCCCAGTTGCCGGAGTGCCGGAGCCGCGAGCCAGGCTCCCGCCGCGAAGAGAACGACGCCCGCTGCCCGGGCCGGCGGGCGGAGTCCGACCGGAAGCCGTGGGCCCACGAGCGCCGAGCCGGCAACTGCGGCCAGTCCCACCACCTGGAGCGCCACCCAGCCCTCCCCACGTTGCCCGAGGTCAGGCAAGCGCGATGAAGTGGGCACCGTCGAAGCCCTCGCTCCGGAAGCGCGCCACGAGCTCGGGAGGCGCCGGATGGTCGATCGAGAGCACCATCAACGCCTTGTCGCCGCGGCGGCTGCGCGAGACCGCCATGTTGGCGATGTTGACGCCGGCCGCCCCGAAGAGCGTGCCGACACGTCCGATCACGCCGGGCACGTCGTCGTAGCGGAAGAAGACCATCAGGGGCGCGAGCTCGATCTCGACCTCGAAGCCGAGGGCGCTGACAAGCCAGAGGCGATCCTCCCGCCCGATCGTCGTCCCGGCAACCCGCACCTCGGAGCCGGCGCCGAGCACGCTCACCCGCACGAGGCTCGTGTAGTCGCGGGACGACGCCTGCCGCTCCTCGTGCACCTCGATGCCCCGCTCGGCAGCCACGAGCGGCGCGTTCACGTAGTTCACGTGCTGGTCAGTGCGCCCCTGAAAGGCGCCGTTCAGCGCCGCAACCGTAAGTAGGCGCGTGTCGTAGGCGGCGGGCGCCCCATGGTAGGCGAGCTCGATCCGCTCGGCGCGGCCCGCCGCGAGCTCCATCGCGAGCCGGCCCAGCTTGGCCGCGAGCGGCAGGAGCGGGCCGAGCTGCTCGAGGTCTTCCTGCCCCACCACCGGGATATTGACCGCGTTCGTGACGAGGCCGCCCTCGAGCGCCGCGACCACCTGCTCGGCCACTACCGTCCCGGCGCGGTCCTGTGCCTCGTCCGTGGACGCAGCCAGGTGCGGCGTGACGACGACGTTGTCGAGCTGGAGCAGCGGCCCGGAGTACGGCTCGCTCGAGAAGACGTCGAGCGCCGCACCGGCCACCTTTCCGGACTGCAGCGCCTCGAGCAGGGCGTCCTCGTCGAGCAGCTCCCCGCGGGCGGCGTTGACGATGCGCACGCCGTCGCGCATGGCGGCGAGCTGCTCGCGTCCGATGCCGCCACGCGTCTGGGGCGTCAAGGGCAGGTGGAGCGTGATGAACTCGGCGGCCGCGTAGATCTCCTCAGTCGTCTCCGCGCGCTCGACGCCGAGCTCTCGGAAGCGGTCTCGAGTCACGAAGGGGTCGTGGGCGAGGACGCGCATGCCGAGCCCGAGCGCCCGCCGCGCCACCTGCTGGCCGATGCGACCGAAACCGAGCACGCCGAGTGTCTTGTCGGCCAGCTCGACGCCGCCGTAGCGCGAGCGCGCCCACTCCCCGTTCTTCAGCGCCGCGTGTGCCTGGGGGATGTTGCGCGAGAGCGCGACGAGGAGCCCGATCGTGTGCTCGGCTGCCGAGACGACCGTCGACTCGGGCGCGTTGGCGACCACGATCCCGCGCCGGGTCGCAGCCTCCACGTCGACGTTGTCGACGCCGACGCCCGCGCGGCCGATCACCTTCAGCCGGTGGGCGCGCTCCAGCAGCTCGCGGGTCAGCTTCGTGGCGGAGCGGATGAGGATGGCGTCGTAGTCGCCGATCCGCTCACTCAGCTCGGAGTCGAAGTCGACATCGACGTCGAACTGCCGTCTGAGCAGCTCGATGCCCCTCTCCGCGATCGGCTCGCGCACCAGCACGCGAGCGCGGCCCGAGCTCACACGCGGGCGCTCTCGTAGGTCTCGAGAGCCCGGGCGACGGCGACCCCGCGCTCGATCTCGGCTCCGGCCTCGGCAAGGCCCAGCTCCACGGCCGCCAGCGCCGTCGTGATGTCGAAGATGTCGAACCAGCCGATGTGGCCGATGCGGAAGATCTTGCCCTTGAGCTCACCCTGACCGCCCACGAGCTGCACGCCGAAGCGGTCGCGCAGCACGAGCAGGAGCTCTGCCCCGTCGATGCCGGCGGGCACGCGCACGGCCGTCACGACCGCCGAGCGATCCTCGTCGGGCGAGAAGAGCTCGAGCCCCATCGCCTTCGCCCCCTCGCGGCAGGCTCGTCCGAGCCGAACGTGGCGGTCGAAGGCCGCCTCGAGGCCCTCCTCGAGGATCATCCCGAGCGCGACGTTGAGCCCGAGGACGAGCGAGACGGCGGGCGTGAAGGGGGCGTCGAGCTTCGCCTGTGCCTCCCGCGTCTGCTCCCAGTCGAAGTAGAAGCGAGGGGCGGAAGCCTGTGTCGCGGCATCGAGCGCCGCCGGCGAGACCGAGGCGAGGCCGAGGCCGGGTGGCGTCATGAGCGCCTTCTGCGAGCCCGAGACCGTGACGTCGATGCCCCAGGCGTCAGTCTCGAGCCGCACGGCACCGAGACTCGACACCGCGTCGACCACGACGAGCGCCCCTGCCTCCCTCGCGACGGCGGCGAGCGCCTCGACGTCGGCGACGACGCCGGTCGAGGTCTCGGACTGCGTCAGGTAGACCACCCGGGCGCCGCCCGCCTCGGCGAGCGTCGAGCGCAGGTCGTCGGGCTCGGGCGTCTCTCCCCACGGCAACCGTAGATGCAAGAGGTCGGCTCCGTAGGCCTCGACCATGGCAGCCCAGCGCTCTCCGAAGTTTCCACACGAGACGACGACCGCCCGCTCTCCGGGTGAGGTCAGATTGGCGACGGCCGACTCGAAGGCGCCGGTGCCCGAGGCCGTGAAGAGGAGTACGTCGTGCTCCGTGCGCACTACCTCCTTCAGGCGCCCCAGGCACTCTCCGTAGGCAGCGACGAAGTCGGGCCCGCGGTGGTGGATGACCGGCTGCGCCACGGCCGCGAGCACCTCGGGAGGGACGGGGGTCGGCCCCGGTGTGAACAGGTAGCGCTTCTCCGCCACGATCGCCTGAGCCTAGCTGCCGCCGCGGCCGTCGAAGCCCGGTGCCGGCCCGAAAGCGCCCTGCCACCCCGGGAGTCCAAGGGCGCTCTGAGACGGTGCCCTACCCTGGCTCTCTGCCGTGGAAGCGCTCGCTGCCTTCGCCGCCGCTCTTGTCTCCCTGCGTCTCGCCGGCCGCCTCGCGGCGCGCTGGCGCGAGCGCCGCACGCCCGAGCTCGCGGCGTGGGCGGCCTCACTCTTCGCCTTCGCGCTTGCCTGCGCGGCCCTTGCGTGGGGAGCGGCGGCCGACTGGAGCGGGCCGGCCTTTCGCCTCTACTACCTCTTCGGCGGACTGCTGACGGCGCCGCTCCTCGGAGCCGGTTCCCTCCTGCTCGTGGGGCGCCGCTGGGCCGGGGCGCTCGTCCTCGTCTACACGGGCCTAGCGGTCGGAGTGGCGGTGGCGGTTCCCCTGACGGAGCCCGTGACGGGGACGACCATCCCCGACGCCTCGGAGCATCTGGCCTTCGTCCCGGCCCGGCTCGTGGCCGTGCTCGGGAACGTGCTCGGCACCCTCGCCGTGGTTGCCGTCGCGCTGGCGACGCTGCGGCGCCGGCCGGTCGGGAATGCCCTGCTCCTTGCCGGAGTGGCAGTCGCGGCCGCGGGCAGCGCCCTCTTCGGCCTCGGCGAGGCGCAGGCCGCCGTCTCGCTGGCGGTCTCGGCGCTCTTACTCTACGCCGGTTTCGTCGCCCGCCCCGGGTTCCGTCTGCGTCCGCTTCGAACGCCACCACACGACCAGGCCAACGCCAAGGATGGCGACGAGCGGAAACAGCTCGACGGCGAGGCCGCTGGCACCCCCGTGAGCCACTAGCCCTTCCAGTGGCGCCATGAGAGCGATTCTAAAGAACTCGTAAAGAGTCGTGGCAACTCCTCGAAGCGGCCGCTACGGTCGGGCTCGACAGACATCGCAGTCGCCCGCCGGAGAACACCCCCCTGGTTCCGCGGGCTGCTGCACCCTCGGACGAGAGGTTCTCATTGCGGCTATCACCGCTCGTTTCTGCGTTTGCATGCACTGTTCTCTCCGCCTTCCTGGTGGCGCTCGTGCTCACCGGGGAAGCAGTCTCGAGCAAGCGCAGCGTCAAGCGGCTCGAGCGCGGCGATCGCTACCTCCTCTCCCGCATCCAGGAGCGCCGGCAGGAAACGTGGCGCTGGCAAGGGGTGATGGGGCGCCCGCACACGCGCGCCGCGCGCGGCGTCCGCCACTCGCGCAGCCCGTACTACCGCCGTTGGGTGCTCCGGCTCTGGCACAGGCGCGCCGTGCAGGCGCGGCGGCAGGCCGCCCATCCTCCACACCGCGGCGCGTGGCTCTGCATCCACCGGTACGAGGGAGCCTGGAACGCGCGCACCGGCAACGGCTACTACGGCGGGCTGCAGATGGACACGCACTTCCAGGCCACGTACGGGTATGCCCTCCTGCGACGCAAGGGAACTGCCGACAACTGGACGCCCCTCGAGCAGATGTGGGCGGCGGAGCGGGCGCTCCAGCGCGGGCGCGGCTTCTATCCGTGGCCGAACACTGCGCGTTACTGCGGCCTCATATAACGCGGGGGAACCCACGGTTCCCCCACGAGCCCCCTCCTTCAGAGAGTGCTGTTCCGATCTGCGGCGTGGCCTCCCGCCCGGGCAAGCCGGGCTCCGGCCAGGAGCAGCTGCTCGAGGTAGAGCACCCAAAAAGGAGTACGTCCAGAGCGCGCCTGCCGCCGGGCTAACGCGCGGTGGTCGGCCTCCAGCTGCCTCTGGTCTCGAATCAGGGAACGCGCAATCTGCGATTGCGCGTCGACAGCGATAGTGCACCTAGGAGGGATTGGCGAACTCAGGGCTATGGCCGCAGGTAGGCCGCCGTCGCATTACGCTGCGCGTGTGTCGTTCGCGCGCCGTGAAGAGTTGCTGGCGACGTTTGACGAGGCGGCGGTGCTGTACGACGTTGGTCGCCCCCCATACCCGGATGCTGTCTTTGATGACCTCTTCGGGGACACCGGGTTACAGGCGCCCGCACGTCTGCTCGAAATCGGCGCCGGTTCGGGCATCGCAACACGCGTACTCGCGGCCATGGGGTTCGAGGTCGTCGGTGTTGAGCTTTCGGCCGAGATGGTGCGCCGCGCCCGTAAGAACCTTCAAGCGTTCCCGAACGTCGAAATCGCCCACGGGTCGTTCGAGAGCTTCGCTGACAGCAGCGGATTCGACGCGGTCGTTGCGTTCTCCGCGTTCCACTGGATCGACCGCGATCTTCGGTACCGAAAGGCGCTGGAACTCCTCGGCGCGGCGGGCTGTATAGCTGTGGCCGACGCGAGGTTCGCCGTACCTGACGAGAAACTATCTGACGCACTCGAACGCGACGCCGTTTCCGTGCTCGGCGAACGAGGCCGACAGGCTGGCGCGCCAGGGGTGGAGGGCCTGGAGGAAGAACTGAACGCGAGCGGCTTCGAGCACCTCGCCGAGCACCGCTATGAGTGGGTCGTTACCCACTCTGCCGAGTCGTTCATCCAACTGCTGGAGACGGTGCCGTGGTATCTCAGCATCGACCGCCCGCAGCGGCGCGCTCTCTACGACCTGTTTCGTCGCCGCATCGAGCGCGACTACGCGGGCGTCGTGACCGTCACGGCCCGCGGCATCCTCGACACCGCGAGGCGCGTGGGCAACTAGTGGCCCATTTCGCGAATCCTCCTAGGGCGGCGGACAACCTCGACCTGATGACGACGATCCGGGACCGTTTCGCCAACGATGTTGCATTCGCCCGTGGGGCACGGCGCGGCTTATTCGGGTATTAGCGTGCGACGAGGGTCGGAGATGGCAGCGCCCGCGCGGGGCTGGCGGGTTCGCCAAACCTCCTAGCTAGTAGGGCGGGTCAGGTCTCGGGATCGAACACCGTCGCAGACCCCACCTCGAGCGACTCGCACTCCACCACGAGTGCGGTCATGCCCCCGTCGGTCGCCGTCTCGTGCTCCTCACCGGGTGACCACACGACGCGGTCTCCCGGCGCGACCAGGTGCCTTTCCCCGTCCTCCCCGCCGACCCAGCCCGTGCCCGTCAGCACGAGCAGCACCTGCGCCGTGCCGGCGCGGTGGCGGCCGATCACGCCACCCGGCTCGAGTGCGAGGCGCACCACCTGCCCGCGGCCCTCGATCCGCGTCACGGGCATCAGCGCGACGCCCCTGCTGCCGAAGTGCGTGATCGTCCGCCACTGCGCCGAGCTCGAGCGGTGGATCTCCACGCTTACCCCTGGAGCCGAGCGCGGACGAGCTCGTTCACGACCCTCGGGCTCGCCTTGCCGCCCGTCTCCTTCATCACCTGGCCGACGAAGAAGCCGAGCAGCCCCTGCTTTCCTGCCCGGTAGGCGGCCACCTGGGCCTCGTTCGCGGCGAGCACGCGCTCGACGAGCGGCTCGAGCTCGTCCATGTCGCTGACGGCTGCATCGGCGAGGTAGCGCTCGGCCGCGAAGCCGGGGTCGCCGCTCGCGGCGAGCGCCTCCGTGAACGCCGCGCGCGGGATGCGGTCGCGCGCCTCGATCACCTTCGCCAGCTCCGCGGCGTCGACTGCATCGGGATCGACGCCCGCCCCCGCGAGCTGGTTCATGAGCACGTTCGCGGCCGCCGTCGGCTCGACGCCCGCCGCCGCGACGCGCTCGAACAGCCGGTCGCGCCCGCTCGTGACGAGCCCCACCGCGAGCGAGCGCCCGACCCCGGCTTCGAGCCGCTGCACGCGCGCGCCCGGGAGCTCGGGCAGCTCGCCCCGCAGCCGCGAGACGAGCTCCCTCGAGGGCGCCACCGGGACGAGATCGGGCTCGGGGAAGTAGCGGTAGTCGTCGGCCTCCTCCTTCGACCGGCTAGGCGTCAGGCGCCCGGAGGCCGCGTCGAAGTCGAAGGTCTGCTGGACGACCTCACCGCCCGCTTCCCAGATCCCGATCTGGCGCGCGGCCTCCGCCTCGATCCCCTGCGCGATGTGCGTGAACGAGTTCATGTTCTTGATCTCGGTGCGCGTGCGGAGCTCCGTCGAGCCGGCGGGCCGCACCGACACGTTCGCGTCGACGCGGAGCGTGCCGAGCTCCATCTGGGCATCGGAGACACCGAGCTCGATCACCGTCTGGCGCAGGAGCTGGAGGAAGCGCCGCGCCTCCTCGGCCGAGTGGATGTCGGGGCGCGTCACGATCTCGACGAGCGGCGTGCCGCCGCGGTTGAAGTCGACGAGCGAGTGCTCCGCGCCCCCGATCCGACCACTCGCGCCGCCGACGTGCACCGTCTTGGCCGCGTCCTCCTCGAGGTGGGCGCGCACGATGCCGACCTCGGCGTCACCCTCCGGTCCGGCCACGAGAAATCGGCCGTCGTGGCAGAGCGGCTCGTCGTACTGGGAGATCTGGTACCCCTTCGGCAGGTCGGGGTAGAAGTAGTTCTTGCGGTGGAAGACCGCGCGCTCCGCGATCTCGCAACCCAGCGCCAGGCCGAGCAGGATCGTCCACTCGATCGCTTGGCCGTTCGGCACGGGCAGCGCCCCCGGATGCGCGAGGCACACCGGGCAGGTGCGGCGGTTCGGCTCCGCGCCCCAGCCGGCCTCGCAGCGGCAGAACATCTTCGTCCGCGTCTTCAGCTGGACGTGGATCTCGAGCCCGATCACCGGCTCCCAGGCACTCATGCGCCAGCCAGCCGGGGCGGCACGGGGTCGAAGCCTAGCGCCCGCTCGAGCGCGTGTCCGACGCGGAAGAGCGCGTTCTCGGAGAACTGCGGCCCCACGAGCTGGAGCCCGACCGGCAGCCCCTCGGAGAGCCCGCACGGAATCGACAGGCCGGGCAGACCGGCCATGCAGGACGGAATCGTGAGCAGGTCGGAGAGGTACATCGCGAGCGGGTTCTCGGTGCGCTCGCCGAGCCGGAACGCCACGGTGGGCGAGGTCGGGCTGACGAGGACGTCGAAGCGCTCGAAGGCTGCCGCGTGCTCCCGCGCGATCACGGTCCGCACCCGTTGCGCCTGACCGTAGAAGGCGTCGTAGTAGCCGGCCGAGAGCGCGTAGGTGCCGAGGATGATGCGCCGCTTGGGCTCGTCGCCGAAGCCCGCGTCGCGCGTGCGCCGCTGCAGCTCGCCGAGCGTCCTGCCCTCCGTGCGGAAGCCGTAGCGCACGCCGTCGTAGCGGGCCAGGTTCGAGGAGGCCTCCGCCGGCGCGATCAGGTAGTAGCAGGCGAGGCCGTACTCGACCGAGTGCGGCAGCTCGCACTCCCCCACCTCGGCGCCGAGCTCGCGACAGCGCTCGATCGCGCCCTGGACCTGATCGGTGACGCCCGGCTCGATGCCCTCCGCCTCGTTCAGCTCGCGTGGCACGCCCACACGTACGCCGCGGAGATCCTCGGCCTCGGGCAGCCTGACCGGCTCGGGCAGCTCGACCGTGGTCGAGTCGCAGGGGTCGCGTCCGGCGATGATCCGGTAAAGGAGGGCGCAGTCGCGCACCGTTCTCGCGAAGGGGCCGATCTGGTCGAGGCTCGAGGCGAAGGCGATGATCCCGTAGCGGGAGACGGTGCCGTAGGTCGGCCGCAGGCCGACGACGCCGCAGAGTGCAGCCGGCTGCTTGATCGAGCCACCCGTGTCGGAGCCGAGCGCCCAGGGAGCGAGGCCGGCTGCGACCGCCGCCGCCGAGCCGCCCGAGGACCCGCCCGGCACCCGCTCGGGATCCCACGGGTTGCGCGTGGGGCCAAAGGCCGAGTTCTCGGTCGAGGAGCCCATGGCGAACTCGTCCATGTTGGTCTTGCCGAGGAGCGGGAGCCCGGCCTCCTTCACGCGCGTCGCCACCGTCGCGTCGAAAACGGGGACGTAGCCCTCGAGAATCTTCGAGCCGGCGGTCGTCTCGACCCCGCGGGTCGAGATCACATCCTTCAGCGCGATGGGAACGCCGTTGCCCTCCGGCTCGCCCCCGAGTGCCAGGTACGCATGCAGCTCTCCGTCCCGCTCGGCGATCGCCTCACGGTAGGCGCGGTGCAGCTCGGCGCCGGAAGCCTCGCGCCGCTCGAGCAGGCCCATCGCCTCCTCGGCGGTCAGCCGGAGGGTGTCGATCGTCACGGGGCGGCCGCCGGTGGGACGCGGAAGAAGTCGTCCTCGCGAGCAGGCGCGTTGGCGAGCGCGTCCTCGAGCGGCAGCGACGGGCGCGGCTCGTCGGCGTCCCAGACGTTCTCGAGCCGCAGCGGATGGGAGGTCGGCTCGACCCCCGAGAGGTCGAGCTCCGAGACCTTGCCCACGGCCTCGAGGATGGCGCTCAGCTGCTGACGCAGGCGCTCGACCTCCTCCTCCTCGAGCGCGAGCCTCGCCAGCTCGGCCACGTGGAGCACATCCTCCCTGCTAATCGACATGCGCTAGATCCTCCCAGACGCGTTCACAAGTAAAAGGCCCCCTTTCGGGGGCCTTGAGCATCGGTTCCGAAAGGGGGTGTTAAGCAGCCTGGACGTTCGCCGCCTGGGCGCCCTTGGGGCCCTGTACGACGTCGAACTCCACCCGCTGGCCTTCGGTCAGCGACTTGTAGCCGTCCATCGCGATCGCCGAGAAGTGGACGAAGACGTCCTCTCCCTGCTCCCGCTCGATGAACCCGTAACCCTTTTCGTTCGAGAACCACTTCACGGTGCCCTGAGCCAACGTTCCTCCTTCATACAACGTGAAACGACGGCCCGGGCACCGAGCCGCCGACCTGGATACAGCGTCGAGAAGATAGCGTCACCTCTGCGGAAACGCAAGGACACCGCGCCGAAGCCGCGCCGCCCGCACCGTGTTCTGCAAGAGACAGGCGATCGTCATCGGACCGACGCCGCCGGGCACGGGCGTCAGCAGCCCGGCCACCTCGGCCGCGGCGGGGTCGACATCGCCGACGAGTCCGCCCGGGGTGCGGGTGATGCCCACGTCCACGACGGCGGCGCCGGGCTTGACCATGTCCGCCTCCACAAGGCCCGCGCGCCCCACCGCGGCGACGAGGACGTCCGCCCTCCGAAGCTCGTCCGCCAGGTCACGCGTGCGCGAGTGGCAGACCGTGACCGTCGCGTCCGCGGCGAGCAGCAGCAGGGCAGCCGGCCGTCCCACGATCATGCTTCGCCCCACGACGACCGCACGGGCCCCCGCGAGCGGGACGTCGTACTCGGCCAGGAGCGCCATCACGGCGAGCGGGGTGGCGCCCACGAGAGTCGGCCAGCCTGCCAGCAGGTGCCCGGCGTTGCTCGGGTGGAGGCCGTCCACGTCCTTGGCGGGCACGACGGCAGCGGTCACGCGCTCCTCGCCGATGTGTGGGGGCAGCGGCAGCTGGACAAGGATGCCGTCGACGCCGTCGTCGCCGTTCAACCGCGCAACGGCGCTCAGCAGCTCGGCCTCCGACACGTCCGCCGCGAGACGGAGGTCGACCGCCGCGATCCCCGCTGCCCGGGCCGCCTCGTGCTTGAGGCGGATGTAGACCTCCGACGCCGGATCCTCACCGACGAGCACCGTGGCGAGGGCAAGCCCGCCGAGGTCCGCCACGTCCGCCGCGACCTCGGCGCGCAACCGCTCGGCGAGCCGCTTCCCGTCCATGAGCACAGCCGCCAAGACCAGGCAGACGTTAGCCTGTGAGCGTGAAGAGCGACCAGCTGGCGCCGGCCGAGGTCGAACCGGCCGAGGACCGCAGCGCCCTCGCGGGCGTCCTGCGCTCCTACGAGCTCGCCAAGCGCGCCGAATGGCAAGTCCGCGACCTGCCGTGGGGCGAACTACCGCCCGTGCCGCAGTACACGGGCTCGCCGCAGCGGGGCGCCCGCCGCAACGACATGTGGCGCTCGGTGATCACCCAGCAGCTCCAGGCGGACGAGCTTGCCGTCGAGATGGCGACCCAACTCTTCGCGATCGCGCCCGACCCAGAGGCGAAGCTCTACTACACGACGATGGTCCAGGACGAGGCACGCCACACGGAGGCGTGGCTCAAGCTGATGGGGGAGGCGGGCGGCATGGCCGAGCGCGACCCGTACCTCGACGAGCTCGCGCACATGACGCTCGATGCGGACACCCTCGAGGAGAAGGTGTTC
>Ga0183260_10000854_pt1 | contig 25996 bp, 29 predicted proteins | sample AntDrymUQ4972206_2_FD_129768 | JGI IMG/M metagenome (GOLD analysis project Ga0183260, IMG submission 129768) | Polar desert sand microbial communities from Dry Valleys, Antarctica - metaG UQ497 (22.06) (version 2) (version 2) | ecosystem: Environmental > Terrestrial > Soil > Desert | place... | reverse complement strand
TTCGAGGGCATCTCGAGCGTTGCCAAGCGCAACTCCGTGATGGGCAGATCGATGGACCACCTGCTCCCGTAACTCGCCGTAACGCAACAGATAGGGGTGGCCTGCGGAGCCGCCCCTATCTTCAGTTCATGCGCCTCTTTGTCGTCAGGCCGGTTGGGGCTGCGGCGGCAGGTTCGCCAGCGCCGCCTGCAGCTCCTCCTCCGCCAGTGCGACATCGCCCAACTTGCCCGACAGGTGAGCGTCGTACGCGCTCATGTCGAAGTGCCCGTGCCCGCAGAGGTTGAACAGGATGACGCGCTCCTCGTCGGCTTCGCGCGCTGCCAGAGCTTCGTCCATGGCCGCGCGCACGGCGTGGGCGGGCTCAGGCCCAGGTAAGAATCCTTCCGCCCTTGCGAACTGCACCGCGGCTTCGAATACCGGCACCTGCGCGTACGCTTTCGCTTCGTACATCCCAGCCTTCACCAGTCCGCAGAGACTGGGGGCGTCGCCGTGATACCGGAGACCTCCCGCGTGAACGGGAGCGGGAACGAAGTCGTGGCCGAGGGTGTACATGGGCATCAGCGGAGTGGTGCCCGCCGTGTCGCCGAAGTCGTACGCGTACGTGCCGCGCGTCAGCGTGGGACAGGCTTCGGGCTCGACCGCTAGAAAGCGCATCTGGGCGTTATCGTTTAGCACGTCCATCGCGAAGGGGTAGGACATCCCTGCGTAGTTCGATCCTCCTCCGACGCAGCCGATGACCACGTCGGGTTTGTCCTCGAACGCTTCCATCTGCTTCTTTGCCTCGAGCCCTATGACGGTCTGGTGCGTGCAGACGTGATTGAGAACCGAACCGAGTGCGTAGCTCGTGTCGTCGTTCTGCGCGGCTATCTCGACGGCTTCCGAGATCGCGATCCCGAGTGATCCGGTGGAATCGGGTGACGCCTCGAGGATGTTACGGCCCGCCTGAGTCTCCTTGCTCGGGGAGGCGTGGACCGTTGCTCCCCAGGTCTGCATGAGTACGCGCCGGTAGGGCTTCTGGTCGAACGACACCTTCACCATGAAGACTTCGCACTCGAGGCCGAACATCGCGCACGCCATCGACAGGGCGCTGCCCCATTGACCTGCGCCGGTTTCGGTGGTCAACCGCCTGATCCCCGCTTCCTTGTTGTAATAGGCCTGCGGTACAGCGGTATTCGGCTTATGAGAACCGGCGGGCGAGACGCCCTCCCACTTGTAGTAGATGCGTTGCTTCCCGGCGAGCCCGAGACTCTGCTCCAGGCGCCGCGCTCGATAGAGAGGAGAGGGTCTCCACAAGCGATAGACGTCTAGGACCGGGCCGGGGATATCGATCCAGCGGTCCGACGACACCTCTTGCATGATGAGCGACTCGGGAAACAGCGGCGCGAGGTCCGCGGGTCCCACCGGCTCCATCGTGCCGGGGTGCAGCGGGGGCAGGGGTTCGCCCGGGAGATCCGGCAGGATGTTGTACCAGGCGGTCGGGATCTCGGACTCGTCGAGAACGATCTTCGTCACGTCATCGCGCGGCATTGCCAGCCTCCCCTTGTCGGCGTCTCCTTCAGGTACCTAGTCTCATCCGGTCTCAGGCCCCCAGGTGGTAGACCTGACCGGGATCCATGTCCAGCCCGTTGGCCACTTGCCATAAGGCGCCGAGCGCCTTCAACGCGTTCCGCTCCTCGAACGGAGCAAGATCCTCTCGTTGATCCGTTAGGACCCGGGCGAGCGTCGCGTAGCACTCCATCAGCTCCGCCTGGGCCCCGTTGAGTTCTTCGCCGATCGCGTTCTGCATCACGCTTGTTTCCTTTCTCCTGCGCCGCCGGCGATCTCTCGCTCGTCGAGGACACGCTTGGCCTTTAACTCGAAGCGCGGCAAGGACTCGTTGTCGACCTGTCGAACCGCGAAACGCAGCCCCTCGTGGGCTTCCGACAACGAGGTCTGGAGCTCGGCAGCGATCCGATCGCTGTCCGACGCGGGATCGGGGATCTCGACGAGGACCTCGATCTCATCCCTGATGCCCTCTGCCGTATAGAGATGTATCTGGAACTCGTCGATCGAGTCGTACTCGCGCACGATGGCTTCGACCGCGCGCGGGTAGACGTTCGTGCCTCGCACCAGTTTCATGTCGTCAACCCGACCCCGGATGCCGCCCTCGTAGATATCGAAGGTGCGGCCACACGAACAGTTGGCCGCAGGGATCTTCAAGACGAGATCGCGCGTGCGGTAACGGATGACGGGGATGAAGCCCCGTCCGAAGGACGTGACGACGCGCTCTCCGGGTTCGCCGTAGGCCACGGGATCACCTGTCTGCGGGTCGATGACCTCTTCGATGTAGTGATCTTCGATGATGTGCGTACCACCCGGCTGTTGCTCGCATTCGAACATCATGATCGTCCCGAGTTCCGTCATACCCGCGGTGTCGCCGGCTTTGGCACCCCACTGATCTTCGATCAGCTTCTTGGTTGCCGGGATCGACCCGGCCGGTTCCCCCGAGAGGATCAGCCGTTTCACTGGACCGTTCACGAGATCGATGCCGAGGTTGCGTGCTTCCTGCGCCATACGAAGTGCATAAGTGGGGGTCGAACACACGACCGTCGCGTTCATGTCGAGGATCTGCTTCACCCGGCCTTCCGTCGTCATGTTCCCGCCGGGCAATACGAGGCACCCCATCTTCTCGCAGGCGTAGTGCGCCCCCCAGAACCCAACGAAGGTCCCGTAGCTGAACGCGAAGAACACGGTGTCGCCCGGCCGGATGCCGAAGCCCCAGAAGCCGTAGCACCACATCTCGGCGATCCACTCCCAGTCCTTCATCGAGTCGAGAACCCGGATCGGCGTCTTCCCGGTGGTGCCGGAGGTCAGGTGGTAGCGGATCGCGGATTCCTCCGGTGCGGCGAGGATCGGGCCATAGGGCGGTTGCTCGAGTTGCCCATCCATCCACTCCTCGCGCGTCATGAACGGGATCCGGCGAAGATCGTCAAGAGAGTTGATCGAATCGGCCGTGACGCCCGCGTCCTGAAGACGCTTGGAGTGGTAAGGGACCTGCGCCTCGGTCCAGTCGAGAAGCTTCCGCAGCTTGCGAACCTGCAGAGCCTCGATCTCGGCGCGCGACATCGTTTCATGGCGCGGGTTCCAGTACGGCGACTCCGTCATCGCCCCACCCCCTTGAGAGAAACGTGAAGCCGGTGGTCACGGCCAGCGTAATACGAGTAGCGTCTTTGGTTCATGGGCACCCAAGACTTCCCGTTGTTCCTGTCGCGCGAGTCGCGTGAGGTTCTACTCGAGGTGCGGGTTCTGGCAGGAGAAGAGCTTGCGCCGATCGCGGGCGCCGGTCCTGCCGGGCGGGTCAACCGGCCGCTGCTGGAGGCCCTTGGAGCCCACGGCGTCCTCCAGCGGATCTTTCCTGCGGACCTCGGGGGCCAGGTTTCTGGCGAGGTGTCCGCGGTCGTTCTGTGCCTGCTCCGAGAAGGATTGGCGGGGGGGTCCACGGCAGCCGAGACCGCGTTCGCTCTGCAGGGTCTCGGGAGCTATCCGATCATCCAGGCCGGCTCCGACGAGGTCCGGCGTAGATGGATCCCAGCGGTCGCGCGCGGCGAGGCGGTTGCGGCCTTCGCCTTGACCGAACCCGACGCGGGTTCGGACGCGGCGTCCTTGTCGCTGGTGGCCGAGCGTGTCGACGGCGGTTACCGGTTGAGTGGCGCGAAGAAATGGATTTCGAACGCTCCGGACGCGGACATCTATTCGGTCTTTGGACGCACGACCGAAGGCGCCGGGTCACGCGGTGTGACAGCCTTCGCGTTGCCCCGCGAGACCAAGGGAGTAGGCGGCGAATCCCTCGATCTCCTGGCGCCCCACGCTATCGGCACTCTGGAGCTCGATGGAGCGTTCGTTCCCGACGATCACGTGCTCGGCGAGGTCGATGGCGGATTCGCCGTTGCGATGCGAACCCTTGATCTCTTTCGCCCCAGCGTCGGGGCCTTCGCGGTGGGCATGAGCCAAGCCGCGCTGGACGTCACTATCGAGCACGCGGGCGCCCGTGAGTCCTTCGGCAAAGCTCTCAGGGAGTTCCAGGCGGTATCACAGCAGTTGGCGGAGATGGCCGTGAGGACGAAGGCCGCGCGATTGCTGGTTTACGAGGCCGCGGCGGCCTACGACGCAGGAGAGCGGGTGACCAGGGCCGCCGCGATGGCGAAGCTCTATGCAACGGAGGCCGCGCAGGCGGTCGTCGATATGGCCATCCAGATCCACGGCGCCCGGGCGCTCGAGCGCGGCCACCTCCTCGAGCATCTCTACCGCGACGTCAGAGCGACGCGCATCTACGAGGGGACTTCCGAGATCCAGCGTGAGATCATCACCCGAGAGCTGTACCGCTAGGCTTCTCGGGGACGACGGCGACACAGAGAAGCTCGACCTTGGCAGCAGCGTCGAAAAGTCCCTTGACCTCGAACAGTGCCATCGCCGGATAGTGGCGACCGAAGTGCCGCTCGTAGGCGGCCGACATCTCGTGGAGCCTGGCCCGGTACGTGACGATGTCAGTGATGTAGATGTGCATCGACACGAGGTGCTCCGGGCGAGCCCCGGCCGCTGCTAGCGCCGTGACGACGTTGGCCGACGCTTCGTCGAACTGCTCCGCGACGGAGTCACCGACGATGCGCCCGTCGGCGCCGTGGGCTGTTTGCCCTCCGAGATACACGATCCGGCCTGGCGCCGCGATGACTGCATGTGAGAAGCCAATCGGCGGCGCGAGCGTCTCCGGGTTGAGGATGTCGTGCGGCGAGGTCACCGGCCGGTCCATTTCGGCTCCCGGCCCTCATTGAAAGCGGCGTAGAACTCGGCATGATCCGAAGTCGTCATGAGGAGCGCCTGGGTCATCGCTTCCAGCTCGAGGGCCCCGCCTAGATCCATGTCCAACTCGCGCGTCAGCAACTTCTTCGTGCTGGCGTAGGCAAGGGCCGGCCCCTGCGCCAGCTGCATAGCGAGCTTCGCTGTCGCACCGCTCAACTCATCGTCCTCCACCACTTTGTAGGCGAGGCGCAGGTCGGCGGCCGCCGCGGCGTCGAGCGATTCGCCGAGGATCAAGAGCTCCGTCGCCTTCGAGAAGCCGACGAGCCGAGGTAGCAGGTAGGCGGAACCCATGTCCGCTCCGGCCAGTCCCACCTTGGTGAAAAGAAAGGCCAGCGAAGATGATGTCGCCATGATCCTGAAGTCCGCCGCCAGCGCGATGACCGCGCCGGCCCCCGCGGCGACGCCGTTCATCGACGCGATGATCGGTAGGGGACACTCCCTCATCCGTTGAACAACGCTCCCGGTCATGCGCGTGAAATCCAGTAGCTCACGAGCGTCCTTCTTCAGCAGCTCGCCGATGATCTCGTGCACGTCCCCGCCAGAGCAGAAGCCACGGCCTTCACCCGTGATCACCAGGGCCCGCACGTCATCACGGTGGGGGATCTCGGCCAAGAGATCGCGAAGGTCCGCGTAGACGTCGAAGGTGAGGGCGTTCAATCTCTCGGGTCGCTCGAAGGTGACTGTTGCGACGCAATCCTCCACGGCAAAGCGGAAGTGCTTCCAGTCATCGGTGAAGCCGGCTGTGGCCCGGAAGGGTGTCATTACGTATAGGCGCGCAGCCCCGTGATGGTCTCGCCCAGGATCAGCGTGTGGATCTCGCTCGTCCCCTCATACGTGAGTACCGACTCCAGATTGTTCATGTGACGGATGACGGGGTATTCCAGCGTGATCCCGTTCGCGCCGAGGATCGTCCGAGCTTCGCGCGCGATCTTGAGTGCCTCCCGCACGTTATTCAGTTTGCCCAGACTCACTTGTTGAGGGGAGAGCTTGCCCTCGTCCTTCAGCCGGCCGAGGTGCAGGGCGAGCAACATCCCCTTGCTCAATTCAACGAGCATGTTCACGAGCTTCTGCTGCGTTAGTTGGAAGCTCCCGATGGGGACATCGAACTGTTTGCGCGTTTTCGAGTACTCGAGCGCGGATTCGTAGCAGGCTCGTGCCGCCCCCATCGTGCCCCAGATGATCCCGAAACGTGCTTCGTTCAAGCAAGACAGCGGTCCCTTCATCCCGGTGACTTCCGGAAGGACAGAGTCGGCGGGTAGCCGGCAATCGTCGAGGATCAACTCCGACGTGACCGAGGCGCGCAGGGACAGTTTCCGATGGATGTCACGAGTGTCGAAGCCGGGGGTTCCACGCGGAACGAGGAACCCGCGCACGCCGTCGTCGGCACGCGCCCACACGATCGCGACATCGGCGATCCCGCCGTTCGTGATCCACATCTTGTTGCCATTGAGGATCCAGTCGTCGCCGTCGCGCTTGGCCGAGGTGCGCATGTTTGCTGGGTCGCTGCCGTGATCTGGCTCGGTTAGTCCGAAGCAACCGATGGCCTCGCCGGCAGCCATCTGCGGCAGCCATTGCTGTTTCTGCTCCTCGGACCCGTATTTCCAGATGGGGAACATCGCAAGGCTTCCCTGCACCGAGACGAAGCTGCGGAAGCCGCTGTCTCCAGCCTCGAGCTCGGTGCTCGCTACCCCGTAGCTCACCGCATTGGTCCCGGCGCAGCCGTAGCCTTCCAGATGCATCCCGAGCAGACCCATGGATCCGAGCTCGGTCGCGACTTCCCGCGGGAACTCCCCTTGTTCGAACCACTTTTCGATCCCGGTCAGAACTCGCTCATCGACGAAGCGACGGACGGCGTCGCGGATCATTCGCTCTTCGTCCGAGAGCTGGGCTTCTATCCCCAGGAAGTCGAGCGGATCGGGGGCCATGGGCTAACGCTAACTGACCGTCAAAAGCTCGGGGGACTGGGGCCCGGCGCCCATAAGACGGTCTCGATGGGTCTCCAGCCACTCGGTTGGTTGCCCGTCCTGCGTGAGCAAGGTTGCGACGACCTCTGCCGTCACGCACACCTCGTCGTCCCGGCGAATCTCAAAGTGGTACGTGATCGATGTGCGGCCGATGTGAGCCACGACGATGTGACAGTCGAGGAGGTCGCGAAACATCAACAATCGTTGGAAGTCCGCCGTGATGTGAACCCGGGGGAGACGCCCGTAGATCTCATCGAGGAGGCCGATCCTCTCGAGCAGCGCCGTCTCGGCGACCTCTATGAGACGGAAGGCGGCCGTGTTGTGCCAGTGGCCCGAAGCGTCGGTGTCGGGCCACTCGATCCGACGTTGGACCAGGATGCTCGCCGGCGATCGTTCACTTCCCTCGTCCACCGCGTCACCCTAAGCGGGCACAGGGATCCGATGCACTAATTTAGGCACCCGTCCGAAGACTTGAAGAAGAAGCTTGAAGACAACGGGTCGACGATCGATAGGAGGCGAGCGTGAACGTGGGCGTCGGCTTGCCGACCTCGATCCCTCATATCGGTGCCAACCGCCTCATGGAGTGGGCTCAACGTGCCGAGGCTGGATCCTTCTCCAGTCTCGGCGTGGTCGATCGCCTGAGGTACGAGTGCTACGAACCCATGACCTCGCTGGCAGCGGTGGCTGCAGCCACCGAGCGCATCGGACTCGTGACGATGGTTGTGATCGGCCCCCTCCGCAACGATGGGGTGCTCGCGAAGGCCGCGACCACTCTCGATGCGATGTCGAACGGCCGGTTCACCTTGGGGCTGGCGGTCGGTGCGCGCGGCGACGACTACGACGCAAGCGGGATACCGGCCGCGGGGCGAGGCAACCGGCTCACGGAGCAACTCGTAGAGATCCGGATGCACTGGGAGCGCGCCGAGACACAGAGGATGCTGGCGAGGCCCCACGGACCGAAGCTGCTCGTCGGGGGGATGAGCGACATGGCCTTCCTACGTATGGCGCGTTACGCGCAGGGCTACGTCCATGGCGGCGGCCCTCCGAAGACCTTTGCGCGCGCGGCGGACAGAGCGCGAACGGCGTGGTCGGAGCTCGGACGGACGGGTCAGCCAGCGCTCTGGGCGCAGGGGTATTTCGCCCTGGGGGATGACGCCACGATCGATCGCGGACTCGACTACATGCGCGACTACTACGCGTTCACCGGGCCCTTCGCAGAGCGCATCGCCGAGGGGTTACTGAGAACCCCTCAGGCCGTGGCCCAGTTCGTTCGTGGCTACAAGGAAGCCGGGTGCGATGAGGTTGTGCTCCTCCCTGCGGTCGGCGACCTTGACCAGCTCGATCGCCTGCAGGACGCGTTGTCGGGGGCATGAGGTGAAGGTAGCCGTCGTGGGCGGAGGACCGGCAGGGCTCTATCTTTCGTTGCTGCTCAAGAAGGCGGACCCCGATCACGAGGTCGTCGTGTTCGAGCGCAACCCTCCGGGCGCAACCTATGGGTGGGGCGTCGTGTTCTCGGACCGGACGCTGACCTCGTTCCGAGAAGCCGACCCCAAGACGTACACCCAGATCACAGATGACTTCATCATCTGGGACGCGATCGACGTGCGGTATCGAGACGAGGTCATCCGTTGTGGGGGCCAGGTCTTCTCCGGCATCTCACGCAAGGCGTTGTTGAGCATCCTGACCGAGCGGTGTGAGGAGCTCGGCGTGGGGCTGGAGTTCGAACATGAGATAGTCGGGCTGACGGCGCTCAGCGACTTCGACCTCGTCGTGGGAGCGGACGGGATCCGGAGCAGTGTTCGCGCTGCACACGAGGACGCGTTCCGGCCCCGCTTCGATGACGGCAGTTCGCGTTACATCTGGCTGGGTACCCGTCATCCTTTCGACTCGTTCACCTTCGTGTTTCGCTCGAACGAGGATGGCTTCTTCCAAGCGCACGCTTATCCGTTCGATGGATCGTTCAGTACCTTCATAGTCGAATGTGACGAAGCCAGCTGGCGGCGCGCGGGCCTGCATGAGGCGGACGAGGCGACGAGCATCGCCTACTGCCAGGAGCTGTTCTCTTCGGACCTCGGAGGCCACCGGCTTGAGTCCAACAACTCGAAGTGGATCAACTTCATCACTCTCAAGAATCGCAAATGGCACCACGAGAACGTGGTCCTTCTGGGGGACGCTGCTCACACCGCGCATTTCTCGATCGGGTCGGGCACGAAGCTGGCGATGGAAGACTCGATCGCTCTTGTCGATTCACTCGAGACTCACCGGGATATCGGCGCGGCTCTGGACGACTACCAGCTGGAGCGAAAGCCGCGCGTCGAACGCTTCCAGGAGGCTGCCCGCCAGAGCCAGACCTACTTCGAGAACACCTCTCGTTACGTCCATATGGAGCCGATGCAGTTCGCCTTCCACCTGTTGTCCAGGAGCGGCCGGATCGACTATGACGATCTGCGGATGCGCGATCCGCATTTCGTAGGCTCCGTAGATCGGTGGTTCCTGCGGCAGGCGTCCGACGAGCGTCTCACTCCGGCATTCGCCGCCCCGCCCGCGTTCGCGCCCATCCATATCCGGGCTTTGCCGGTGTCAAATCGGGTCGCCGTGAACGTGGACCCCTCCTACTCGGCCGTCGAAGGGGTGCCCGTGCAGGGCGAGCTCGAAGTCGCCGCACGCACGGGGGCCGGACTCGTCTTCACAGACGTCATCGCCGTGTCCGAGCGCGCACGGATCACGCCCGGATGTCCCGGCCTCTACAACGACGAACAGCGCGAAGTGTGGCGGGGCGCCCTGGGGCGAGCTCGAGCGGTCTCGACCGCCTCGTTCATCGCCACCTTGAGTCACTCCGGCCCCCGCGGCGCCACTCGGCCGCGAACTCTAGGGGCCGATCTTCCGCTCCGGCACGGGCAGTGGGGGCTCGTGGCCGCATCCCCCCTTCCCTATACGCGGCGTAGCGCGGTGCCCGAGGAGATGGGTCGTGCGCACATGACCGAGGTGCTGGAGGACTTCGACGCCGCTGCGAGGCGAGCGAGCGCCGCGGGTTTCGACGGACTGGAGCTGAACCTGGCCCACGGATACCTTCTGAGTACGTTCCTGTCGCCGTTGACGAATCACCGTTCCGACGACTACGGGGGCGGGCTCGAGAGCCGGCTCCGGTTCCCGATCGAGGTGTTCGAGGCGGTCCGGGCCGCGGCGGGGCGGATGCCGGTAGGTATCCGCCTGGGTGCCAGCGATTGGGCGCGGGGCGGGATCGATCTTGAGGACGCGGTCGACGTGGCCCGTCGGTTCGAGGAACGAGGGTGCGCCTTCGTCCGGGCAGCTGCGGGCCAAACGGTGCCCGGCTTCACCCCCAGGTACGACCCTTACTTCTTGACCCATTACGCGGACCGCTTGCGCAACGAGGTGGGGCTCCCAACGATCGCCACGGGCGACATCGCAACGATCGACCACGTCAACACGATCGTCGCCGGGGGCCGGGCGGATCTCTGCCTGTTGAGGGTGTGACTCGACAACCCTGCACCAAGACGCTGCAGTGCTCCTGCTGACCTAGCGCGCGGTACCCGTGACGACGTACCGGCACAACAGACCCGCCTCGACGGCGTCGATCATGGCCGCGCGGTCGGCCTGACGGTCCTCCCAGTTCTGAGCGCCCAGGACTCGTTTGAGCTCGCTCTCATGGCGACTGAATTCGGTGGACCACGCTCGTGCGGTTCGAAGGAAGTCATCCGTCACGTCCGTCAGGCGCACATCTGTGAAGCGTGCCGCGCTCATCAATCGGCCGGCGGGCCTGGTGGAAACGACCGCGCGCGGCCCGCGCAGCGCGGCTCTTCGATGTTGAGACTTCGAAAGGCCGGAGGCGATCTCGATAGTGGAGAACGCCATTCGGCCACCCGGCTTCAACACCCTGCTGCAGGCTCTCAGCACGGAGAGCTTCGGGCGGATTCAACACAAGACGTCGGTATGGATCACCGCGTCGAAAGAGCGCGATGCGAAAGGCAGATCCTTGGCCGAGGCAACCACGGCCCCGGTAAGTTCGAGCCGTTCGCGCGCCGCCCGATCAATGGCAAGGCGAAGCCCCTCGACGGGGAGATCGCTAAGGGTCGCCCGGCATCCCATTCTTCGTGCCAGGTACAACCCGGGCCAACCCCGACCCGTGCCGATGTCCAGGAGGTGTGCGTTCTCGTCCAAGCCAGCCTGCTCGCCCAGCGCGTTGGCCTCGGCTACGGTCGTGAACCCGTTGGCCCCCCACGCGTCCCCCAGGACGGCCCGTTCGACGGCGTCCAGGACGTCGTCGGGTTCGGGCGAGTACCGCTCGGCGAAGTGCTGCCTTGCCTCGCGTTCGTCCTTGCTCGCTCCCATCGCCGTGTCCCCCGTTCGCTAGCCCGGTCTCATTTGCATCCTCCCAGGCCCGCCCACGACGAAGCGGGCACGGGGGCTTGGGGCTCGTATAGCTTAGGACGGATCATCAGGGAGGGAAGTTGGACTTCGACTTCACGAGGGAAGGCGGGAGCATGGACTTCGACATCAACTTCCTGGCCGTGCTCCTGGCGGCGGTGGCGCACCAGGTTCTGGGATTCCTCTGGTACGGCGTCCTCTTCAAGGGGGAGCTGGTTGCAAGCGATGGGGAAGAGCGGAGAAGAGGCGGAGATGAACCAGGGCCCGGATGCCGCGATGGCGATCGGTGCGCTGTGGTCGCTTGTCAGCGCGCTGGGCGTCGCTCTGTTACTCACGCTTGCAGCCGAACCCTCGGTCGGCGACGGCATCGCCGTTGGAAAGGTGTGCGGGATCGCGTTCACGAACGGCATCTACGAGCAGAGGAAACCGGTTCTCAGCGTATTATTCAGCGCGTACCAGACGGTCGGGTTCGCCATCATGGGCGCCATCATCGGGGCGATGCAGTCGCAAACGTTGGCTAATGCAGCGACCTCACTGCGATGCATGCGGGGGATGGCTAGTGTGCGCTGAGCTCTTTGTGCATGCGCCGGGCGGCAAGTCTTAGCTCGAGCTCGTCCACGACGATCTTCGATAGTTCTTGGAGGATCGATAGCTCGTCTTCGGACAGCTCACGTGGCTGCTGGTCGATGATGTTCAGCATCCCGAGCTTGTACCCGTCGCCGGTTACGAGCGGAACGCCGGCGTAGAAGCGCAGTCCGAGGTCACCAAGTACCAGAGGGTTCTCCAGTGTTCTCGGGTCCATCTTCGCATCCTCGACGACCCATGGCTCGTCGACCAGGATCGCCGACGCACAAAGTCCAGGATCCCGATCGATCTGCTCCGCCTCGAGCCCCTGGGCCGACTTGAACCAGATCCGATCGCTGTCGACGATCGTCACGGTGGAGATGGGAACGTTGAAGATCTTCGACGCAAGGAACGTGATCCGATCGAAGGCCCCATCACGCGGGGTGTCCAGGATCTCGTAACGCTTGACGGCCTCGAGGCGCAAGGATTCGTTGTCCGGGATGAGGCTCGGGTTGATGGATGTGGAGACGGTCACGGGATCGGCGTTCTCGGCGACCGCTACCCCTGTCTTAAGGAGCGGTGAAGCGCACACCGGGCAAGACTCGTTGCCACCGGCGTACACGGTGCGCAGGCAGGTTGCGCAGAAGGACTCACTAACCATTTATTCACGCCTTTCGGGCTCCGAACGAGGGCGTAGCCTAGCTGGAGATTGCACAAGAACACCCATAGGGTCCAACCCCTTCAAGGGGTCCAACCCCTTGAAGGGGTCCAACCCCTTCAAGTTGCCCGTTATTCCCCGCACCAGAGCCAGGTTCCTTGCGTCTAGGGTTCTGAGGTGGCTCGGGCAGTGACTCTGACTCAGGCGGCGACCGACGAGCTGACCGCGATCCTCGGGGCTCGATTCGTCACCTCGGGCGCGGGCGTTGCCCAACATGGGCGCGACGAGTCGCCGCTCGATGACGCAGCGCCGGAGGGGGTCGCCTACCCGGATTCCACCCAGGAAGTGGCCGCGACCGTAAGGGCGTGCGCGCGGCACCGTGTCCCGGTCATCCCATTCGGGGCAGGCACGTCGCTCGAGGGGCACGTCCTCGCAACGTCCGGAGGAGTGAGCCTGGATACAACGCGCATGGACTCGACCCTGGCGATCCGTGCAAGCGATATGGATGCAACCGTGCAGGCTGGGGTGACACGCGATGTGCTGAACGATCGGCTAGCGCGAGAAGGTCTCTTCTTCCCCGTGGACCCAGGCGCTGACGCGACGATCGGGGGTATGGCTGCCACCGGAGCATCGGGAACGACCACCGTCAAGTACGGCGCGATGCGTGAGAACGTCCTCAACCTACGTGTCGTCTTAGCAGACGGGTTGGTTGTGGATACGGCGCAACGGGCGCGCAAGTCTTCGGCAGGCTACGACCTGACGAGGTTGTTCATCGGGTCCGAGGGGACGCTCGGGGTGATCACGGAGGTGACCGTGCGCCTCTACGGCATTCCGGAAGCGATATCGAGTGCGACGTGCCGCTTCCCGGACGTGGAGCGGGCCGTCGATGCTGCTACCGCCGTCATGCAGGTGGGCATTGACATCGCACGCATCGAGTTCCTCGACGAGCTCTCGATCGAAGCGATCAATGCGTTCTCAGGGTCGGCCCACCAAGTGGCTCCAACGCTCTTCCTCGAGTTTCATGGTTCCCCGGACGGAGTGCTCGAACGATCGAAGGCCGTGGAGAACGTGATTCTAGGCTTCGGCGCGATCGACTATCGAGCTGCGAGCCGGCAAGAAGGGGCCGACCTGTGGCGGGCACGACATGATCACTTCTATGCCACGCGCGCTCTTCGCCCCGGCGCACGCGCGGTCACGACCGACGTGTGCGTTCCCATCTCACGACTGGCGGAATGCATCGTTGCCGCCCGCGCCGAGATCCTCGCGTCATCGCTCACTGCAACCATCGCCGGACACGTCGGCGATGGGAACTTCCATGTCGTGATCCTTGTGGATCCAGACGACGAGAACGAGATGACGAGGGTCGAGGATCTGAACCATCGCCTAGTGGATCGCGCCCTGGAGGCGGAGGGCACCTGCACCGGTGAGCACGGGATCGGATTGCGGAAGACGAGTTTCTTGGAGCGGGAGTTGCCGGAGGGTGTCGAGGTCATGCGTTCGATCAAGCGGGCGCTCGACCCGCAGAACCTCATGAACCCCGGCAAGGTCCTGAGGACCTCGTAGACGGTCTGCCAAGCCTGGCCACCCTCCCAGTAGAGCGAGCCGATCCGTGTGTGAAGTCTCGCGCGTGAGAAGGTTACGCGCTGCCAATAATTGAGAGGGGAACGATGAAAGCTCGGTTTGCCATTGTCACCTTGCTCTGCTGCGCGTTGCTGCTCGCAGCTTGTGGCGGTAACGATGAGTCGGATGGAGGTGGCGCAGGATCGACGGCGGACGAAAACGTCGTCGAGGTCGGCCTCATGGAGTATTCGTTCGATATGCCGGAGGAGCTCGAGGGCGGAACCGTTACTTTCGCAGCCACGAACGAGGGCGAGCTGCCTCACGAGATCGCATTCGGTCAGATCGAAGGCGAGCGGACGATGGACGACGTGATGAAGGCCCTCGAGGGAGGGCGCCCGCCGAGCTGGTTCAAGGACATCGCCGGGATCCCGGTGCTCAGCCCCGGAGTCAGGGCATCGATGACTCGGGACCTCGATGAAGGCCAGTACATCTTCCTCTGCTTTCTTCCAACGCCCGAGGGCACGCCCCACGTCGAGGAGGGGATGGTCAGGCTATTCAGCCTCACCGGCACGTCCGACGCCGAGCCACCCAGCGCGGATCTGACCATCACGGCCACCGAGGACGGTTTCGACGTGCCCGAGATCTCGGCAGGGACCCACACCATCGAATTGGTGAACGATGGGACCAAGCCGCACGAGTTCGCGTTCGTTTCGTACGAGGAAGGTATGACCGAGAAGGACCTCGGCAAGTGGTTCGGGAGCGGGTTCAAGACCGAAGCACCGGCCCAGTTCCCGGGCGGCATGCAGACCATCAAGCCCGGAACCTCGGTGGTGGTCGAGATGACCTTCGAGTCGGGCCGGACCTACAACCTCGAAGATTTCGAGGCGAAGCTCACCAGCGAGATAGAGGTCGAGTAGCAGCAGCGAAGCTATCGCACCTGGTGTGAGGCCAATCAAGGTCTCGCACGAGGTGCCGCTCCGTTCGTCGGCGGACCCATCTGGGAGAATCGTTTGTGTGCCAGATGAACATTCGCGCCGTATCGGATGAACCTCGCGTATGGCCTACGCAATTTGCGCAGACCGGCGCAGGGCACCCTCCGGAGTCCTTAGCCTGGGGAGTAATCAGTAAGCGGGTCAAAGGGACGAGTTTCGAGGGAGGCACGGATGCTTAATCGTCTGGCGCGATGGAGCTACAGACGTCGATGGATCATGTTGGGGCTTTGGATCGTGGCACTCGTCGGGTTCGGATTCCTGAGCTCGACCATTGGGGGCGAGTACTCGCAGAACTTCTCGCTGCCCGGGTCTGATTCCCAGGAGGCCTACGACCTCTTGAAGGAACGTTTTCCGCAGCAAGCGGGAGAGACGGCCGACATCGTCTTCCAGGCAGAAGGCGGCGTTACGGAGCCCGCGGTGAGATCGTCTATGGAAGGCCTCTTCGCCCAGCTCTCCGAGGTGCAGCACGTCATCGGCATCGACTCGCCGTATGCCAAGAGAGCGCAACAGATATCGTCCGACGGCTCGATCGCATTCGCAACCGTGCACTTCGAGAACCTGGATGGCGAGCCCGTTCCGGTGCCGATCGCCGAGGAGATCAAGGAGATCACTGCCGACGCCGAGACCGAGGGTCTGACGATCGAGGCCGGCGGATCGGTGATCGCGTTCTCTGAGTTCGAAGAGCCGGGGGGCGCCGAGGGTATCGGTTTGCTGGCCGCGATGATCATCCTGCTCATCACCTTCGGTTCGGTGCTGGCGATGGGTCTTCCGATCCTCATGGCTTTGTTCGGCATCAGCATCGGGCTCTCCCTGGTCTTCCTATTCGCTAACTTCCTGGACGTTCCCGACTTCGCGCCGCAGCTCACCATGATGATCGGTATCGGAGTCGGGATCGACTACGCACTGTTCATCGTCACGCGCTATCGGCAACAGCTCGAGCATGGTCTCGATCCCGAATCAGCGACGGTCGTCGCGGTGGCGACGGCAGGTAAGGCCGTCCTGTTCGCCGGCACCACGGTGGTTATCTCGCTGCTTGGGATGCTGCTGATGGGCTTCGCTTTCGTCGAGGGCGTCGCCGTCGGCGGAGCTGCAGCGGTTGCGGTCACGATGCTCGCATCCGTGACGTTGCTGCCCGCGACCCTCGGCTTCGTACGCCACCGCATCGACAAGTGGCGCCTTCCCTGGTTCAAGGGCGAGAAGAAGGCTTTCGAGAGCACCATGTCCTATCGCTGGAGTAGAACGATCCAGCGACGTCCAGTTCTGATGACGAGTGTTGGGTTGGCGATCCTGATCGCCCTTGCGATCCCCGTCTTCCAGATAGACCTTGGCTTCGCCGACGCGGGCACAGGATCGACCGAGAGGAGCAGCCGTCGCGCCTACGACCTTTTGGCTGAGGGCTTCGGACCCGGCTTCAATGGTCCGTTGCTTCTCGCGGCTGAGCTCGAGAGTTCGGAAGGCCTCGCCGCCATGGAGGAGGTCGGACAGGCGCTTAGCTCGACCGATGGCATCGCTGCGGTAACTCCGCCCATCCCAAATGAGGCGGGCGACGCAGCCGTGATGACAGCGTTCCCGACCACCTCGCCACAGAACGACGAAACGACTGCTCTCGTGAATGAACTCCGCACGGAGGTCATACCCGGGGCGCTCGAGGGCTCAGAAGTAGATGTGAACGTTGGCGGGCTTACCGCTTCGATCGTCGATTTCTCCGACGCGAACAGCGAGCGTCTACCGGTGCTGATCGCGGTTGTCCTCGCCCTCTCGTTCCTGCTGCTGGTGGCGGTATTCCGTTCACTGGTGGTTCCGGTCAAGGCAGTGGTGATGAACCTGTTGTCGATCGCAGCAGCCTATGGGGTCGTAGTCGCGATCTTCCAGTGGGGCTGGGGCCGAAGCCTTATCGGTGTCGAGAGCACCGCGCCCATCGAAGCGTGGGTCCCAATGATGCTGTTCACCATCCTCTTCGGGCTTTCGATGGACTACGAGATCTTCCTGTTGTCGCGGATCCGTGAGGAGTATCTGAAGTCTGGGGACAACGCCACGGCCGTCGCGAATGGCCTGGCGCACACGGCGCGCGTCATCACGGCCGCAGCAGCGATCATGGTGACGTTGTTCCTTTCCTTCGTTTTCGCTTTCGACGAACGAGCGATAAAGCTGTTCGGGATGGGTCTGGCCGTCGCCATCTTCGTCGATGCCACTCTGGTGCGGATGGTCTTGGTGCCGGCGACCATGGAACTCCTCGGCGACGCCAACTGGTGGCTTCCGAAGTGGTTACAGAGGATCCTGCCGAACATCCACATCGAGGGCGAGGAAGAGGTCGTCGACGAGGTGGTCCTGGACGATAGTCCCGTGGAGCGCAAGGCGCCGAGCCTCACCTAGACCTTCGCATACGCCGCCAGGGCTCGGATACGACGCGATAAAGATCGGATACGACGCAATAAAGAAAGGAGCGGCTCGATCGAGCCGCTCCTTTGTTATCTGTAGTTAGATCGCCGTGGGCTAGTTGCCCTTGAACGCGTCCTTCACCTTCTCGCCGGCCTGCTTCAGGTTGCCCTTGGACTGATCGGCCTGGCCCTCAGCCTCGAGGTCCTTGTCGCCGCTGGCCCGTCCGGCACCCTCTTTCACGTTGCCCTTGAACTCCTCGCCCTTGTTCTTGAGCTTGTCGACCTCACTCATCGCGACCTCCTCGCGTAAAGGTGGTTGTCACTCCCGTTTCCTACCCTCAAGAATCCCTCGGGAAACGGGCGATCGACGTCCCCGTCCCGGATTAGACAGCTCAGCTCGGGGGAGAACGAAGACAAGCCATCCGGAGGAAGAGGAGATCTGATGCCGAACGCGATCGAGCTGCTGAAGGAAGACCATCGCAAAGTGAAGAAGTTGCTGGAACAAGGCGACGACACAACCGAGAACGCGGTCAAGACGCGTACCGAGGTGCTCGAGAAGATCAAGAGCGAGATGCAGATCCACGAGACGATCGAGGAAGAGATCTTCTATCCAGCGCTCCAGCAGCACGAGAAGGCCAAGGAGGTCGTGCTCGAGGGTTACGAGGAGCACCATGTAGTCAACCAGATCCTCGGCGAGCTGAACGACGTGTCGGTCGAGGACGAGAGGTGGGCCGCGAAGTTCTCGGTCATGAAGGAGAACATCGAGCACCACATCGGAGAAGAGGAAGACGACATGTTCAAGAAGGCTAAGCAGATCTTCTCGGACGACGAACTGGACGAGCTAGGCGACCGGATGGAGGCGAAGAAGCAACAGTCCAGGGGTAGCGGGAAGCGTGGATCCTAGACGGCCAGCTTGTTACGGGCCTTCCTTCTATTGACCAGCCGCAATGCAAGGATCGACCCTTCGTACATCAGGTAGAGGGGGACGGCCAGCGCCAAGAGCGTGAACGGGTCCTGGCTCGGCGTGACCACGGCCGAGAGAGCCACGATCGCAATGAGTGCGACCTTGCGGTTTCGGCGGAGCTGTTCGACAGACAGGACGCCTACGAGACCGAGGAAGAACAAGAAGATAGGTAGCTCGAACATCACTCCAAAGCCGAGCATCATCAGGCCAACGAACGAGAGATACCGGTCTGCTTCCAGAAAGGCAACCAGGCCTTCGCCACCGATGGTCATCAGCAGGCGCAAGCCGGTGGGGAGCGTCAGATAGGCAACGACGCCGCCCACGATGAACAGGATCACTGCTGAGAGAAGGAACGGCAGTGCGTACTTCTTCTCCTTGGACTTGAGGCCCGGGGTGATGAAGGCCCAGATCTGATACAGCCAGACCGGCGATGACAGGAAGATCCCCGCGAGGCTGGTGACCTTCAGGCGGAAGGCGAAGGCTCCCGACACGCGCGTGAATACCAGCTGGCACCCCTGGGGGCCGAGGAAGCGCTCGTCAAGAGAACAGAGCGGCCCCCTGAGGAGCTCGAGGATCGGCTCGTACAAGAAGAACGCGCCGATCGACACTACGAGGAACGCAACGGCGGCATAGGTGATCCGTTTTCTGAGCTCGCGCAGGTGCTCGATCACGCTCATGGATGGAGCTACCGAAGAGCTTCGGCCCCACGGGCGCCAGCGCGCCCTGCGCACATCCGCGGCGGTGCTCATGGCCTGCCTGCCGGTACGGAATGCTGCTCGACCGTCTCGACCGCGTCGGGGTTGACCACGGCAGTGTCGCCCACTTCTATGGTGGTCAGGGTGCTATCGGGCGCAACTGAGATGTCCGCGCCCGTAACCGTCGTGGTACCGGATGCCACTGGTTCCGAGTCCGAGTTGGGCTTTTCGTCGTCCGTGGTGGCGTCGTCGAATTGAGACTTGGCGTCGGCCGCCATACGTTTGAACTGGTGAAAAGTCTTGCCGACCGTTCGCGCCATCTCCGGAAGCTTGTCGGGGCCGAATACGAGCAGCGCCAGGACACCCACGACGAGGATCTCCATCGGACCTATCTGTGGCATGGGATCTGACCTTCTAAGACTTGATCTCGGAAGCTGCGAGTGCGCGCGCCTGGACGACTTCATCGGCGCTCTTGGCGCAACCGGGACAGAACTGCGACTCGACCGGGATCTCGGTCTTGCAGAAAGGACAGGGACCCTCTATTGCGGCTTGAACTTCGCCCTCTTTGAGACCGGACTTGAACTCCTTGCCGGCGCGGCCCATCGATCGGGCGAGCTCCGGGACCTTCTTCGCTCCGAACAGGAGCATCACGACTGCTAACACGAGCAACAGCTCGGTACCACCTGGAAAACTCATCTTGCCTCCTAATATCGTCGAGCGCATGGCTCGGATGGAAGACCGGACCGGGAGAAAACGGCAGCCGCTCCCGGTCCGGTCAGGTCCTAACGCGTTACTGCTGCTCCACCACTCATCGAGCTGGAGCCGGCGAGGAAGGGTTGAATCGCGCCGAGGACTTGGTTCATGTCCTGAGGCGTTTCGGTCGCTCCCATGTACACGCCATCCTCGGGAGAAAGACCGAGGATGCTTCCTACGACTGCGGCGTGACGTGCTTCCACCCCGAAGATCCCTGCGGCAGCTTGAAGGATGTCCTTGTTCTTGATGAATCCTGCTGCTCCGAGATACGCACCAACGCCCGTGTTCTCGAACACGTGCGCGGTCTTCAGGTAGCTCTCCCTGCTGGCGAACGACTTGCCGAAGTCGACTGCGGGAGCTTTGACCGGCGTGCCGCCGATCTTCATGATGGTGTCGGTGAGGGCCGCTACGTGCGCGTCCTCATCGGCTCCGATGGTCTGAACGTACTCGGCCTCTTTGCCAGAGAGCAGGCCGGCGTCATTTCCCTGACGGTAGAACTCTGACTCGAGGAACTCGAGCGTCAGGGCGTAGTTCAGCACATCCTCATCGCTCCCGAAATCGGAGCTTTGCGCCCAAGCGAAACGCGTCGTCAGCATCTGCAGACCGACGGTCGCCGGGACCACAGTGGCGGTGCCTTTCAAGAAACTTCGTCTATCCATGAATATCGCCTCCCTTAGGCCTTGATGAAGGGTTTGGCTGCCGCGAGGACCTGCTTCATGCTTGCAGTCTTCTCGACGGGCGCCGGGAATGGGTTGCCGCCTGTGAGGTCGGCCAGTACAGCTGCGTGACGCGACTCGACTCCTGCGATGGCGGCTGCTGCTGCGAGGATGTCGACGCTCTTGATGAGGGTGACCTGCCCGTGATAGGCGGTCACTCCCAACTCCTCGAACGTAGACGCTGTCTTGAGGAACGTGGCCTTGTCGTTGAAGGTACCGTTCGGGTACTTGGTCTTCGGCGCCTTCACTGGTTTTCCGCCGAGCTCCTGGATGGTCGCGGTGAGCGCTTCGACGTGGGCGTTCTCGTGATCGCGGATCGGCTGGATCAATGCCAGCTCTCTGCCGGACACGACTCCACTGTCGACGCCCTGGGTGTAGAAGTCCGCCTCCAGGTACTCCAGTGTTAGTGCGTAGTTCAGGATCTCGAGATCGCTGTCCTCGGCCTGAGCCGATGCGAAGACGCTGCTGAAACCTCCGACTGCCAGCGTGCTTCCGACACCCACGAGTCCTGCCCACTTGAGGAAGTTGCGACGGTCCTGATCTCGATCGAACGAGAGGACCGGTTCCCCATTAAAGATCTCTTCACTGCTCATTGTGTTGCACACCTCCTAGTAGAGAAATAGGTTGCCTTACTTCAACTGCTGGAATTGTTCTCGCCGCCTCCCCTCTCTCGTCCTTCCGAGTTGGTGTTGGATGGAGTGGCTTTGGCTTGTACGACGATCCGGTGCGTGCGTGAACCCTTCGGCGTGCACGCGAACAGCGTGATCGTCCGAGCGCCCTTCCTTTGGGGCTGCCTCAAGACGAATCGCACATACCTCTCCTCGGGCACCACCGTCGTCTTGAAGACGCGATATACGGTGGGGCGCGTGTTGGGCATGTCTGTTCTGACCCGGTCCCCGCGCGCTAGAAGGTCCAGATCCTCGAAGGGGTGTGTGAAGGTCGTTCGATGCCCGGCGAAGACGGCATTCCCGGGCTGCCCCGGCCCGGGTGTCCCGGGCCAATGGCCTGGTCCCTTCTCGACGGCTTCATCGGTGACGCCGTCGAAGAATCTCGTGCGCAGATCGATCGCGGGGATCTCGATCGTCCCGAGCGCTGCGCGGCTGCCGCGTTTGAAGACGATGGAGACTCGTTTGCCCGCCGCCTCGGCGCCCGCTGCTGGCGAATCGCCCTGGTCCGAGGTCGAGCCTTCATCACTCGCCCGGTCGGAGCTCAGGATCTGAGAGACCCGTGGGGTTTGGGGTTCAGGGCGGCTCAGGTATACGGCGATGAGCGCTGGTATGAAGATGACGGCTGCGGCTGCGGCGATCCGCCAAGGGGACCGCTCTCTTGTTTCTTCCATGCAACTGGTTCGGGATGCGCATTCCGAACGTATTGCGTTGTTTGCGGTTTATTACTCAGAGAGATGGGAAAGGGCACACATCTGTATGCTGAGTCGATGACTGTCGCCGGCGAGGTGATTGGCGGCGCACCGTCCAAGCGATGCCTATCCTGCGGGGTCGCACGCGTTTCCGGCCGGGTCCATTGCGCCTCGTGTGGCGAGCCTTACGAAACCGAGCGGACCGGCCGAACCGAGAACGAGGTCGACGAAGCCTCTATGGAGTCATTTCCCGCAAGCGATCCCCCCGGCTGGTAGCACCGTGGCACGGAGCTCAGAGCGTGCAGTCGCCCTTCTCGAAAAGCAGGTTCATCGAGGCGGCTCGGAGCTCGACCTGATCACCGGTGGGTGACCGCCACTGCAGCTCGAAAACATGATCGTCCAGGCCCTCGAAGGTGCCTGTGTTTCCGACGAAGTTGTAGGCGAAGCTCGATGTGGTTCCATCCGGATCGAACCGAGCCCTGCCCGGCTCGAGCGTGGGGCCTGAGTCCTGGAGGATCCTGAACTGGACGGGTGCGCCCTTGACGTCCAGCGAGACCGCGACACTTACCTCGTGGATGCTGCAGACTAGCCGGCGCATCCCGCGGACCGTTCGCCAGTCCTGGTTGGACGTCGCGACGGCGCCGGAGCGAGCGACTGCCCTTTGACGCTCGAGCCGAGACCTGAACTGCGTGGTTGCCGCGATAACCCCCAGCGGCACTGCGATCACCAGACATATGACGATCGTCGTTACGAGCCATTTGCGCATGTGGGCCTCCTTCGGACGCTTTGGATCCACTCAATCACGCGCACGGTCGGCCCGCTAGGGGATCCTGGTTGGTTGACCCTCGTCGGGCGCGCCACGGGTGGGGAGGAGCAGGCAGCTGTCGCCGAACTCGTGCCACAGGTAGCCGGTGCGGAGCGCCGCGGCGTAAGCCCGGTCGACCAGGTCTCCGCCAGCCACGGCCTCGAGGAGAAGCTGGTGGGATGCATCCGACGTGTGCCACCCGGTGATCAGTCCGTCCACTGCCCTCGCCCGACGAGCGGGCGAGAGCACTAGATCGGTCCACCCCTCACCCGGCCTGACCGATCCGTCTTCATCCGTCACCGTTTCGAGGGCCCTTGTCACCGTCGTGCCAACAGCTATCACCGAACCTCCGGCCCTGCGCGTTTCGTTGACGAGCCTGGCTGTCTCCGCCGCCACGCGGTAGCGCTCGGGAAGGGGGCTCTCACCGCGTTCTAACGAAGACACTCCCGCGTGCAGCAGGATGGGAGCGAAGACGATGCCCTGAGTCACCATCCGCGTGACGAGGTCGGTGGTGAAAGGCCGTCCCGCGCTGGGCATCTCTGCGCTTCCGGGGTCGCGCGCGAAAACCGTCTGGTACATCGAAAGCGGGTGCCGCCCCTTCGAGTACGTATACGCGATGGGGCGTCCGAACGCTTCGAGATACTCCTCGACGCAGTCCGTGGTCGTTGTGACGCGGACTAGACGACTTCTTCCTTCGGGACCGGAATGAGCAGACAGGATCTCGAGCTGGGCGCCGCCTTCAAGCCGTATTCGTTCCCCTGAGGTCCCGTCGAGAAGGGGTCCGGATGCATCCGGGGACCGCAGCTCGACCGTCCAGGTGCCATCGTCGAGCAGGTTGGAGAAATGGACTGCTACGCGACGTCCCGCTCGACGCTCCCCCTCGATCGCAGCGGGCAGCGTCGCCGAGGTGTTCACGACGACGAGGTCGCCGCGTCGCAGGTAGCGTGAGATTTCCTTGAAGGTGGTGTGGCTCGTTCCGGACGGACCGGCCACGAGGAGACGAACCCCATCGCGTTCCAGCCCTCGCATCTCGGGCGGCTCGGCAGCGGCGCGGTCGTCGGGGATCTCGAACGACGCTCGGACGAGCGAGGAATGGTGGGTCATGACGCGGCCTTGGTTGCGGTGATGAGCAGATCGCTCGCCCGGTAGCGACCGCTCGGCGGGGCTTCCTCCAAGAGGCGCAGGAGCGCAGGCACCACCGTTTCGGGTTCGGGGCGGTCGGAGATGTCTTCGCCCGGGAATGCGGCCTGGTGCATCGCCGTGCGCATGTCGCCGGGATCGAACGCGTAGACACGGATGGAACCCTGCTCGACGCCGAGGATCGCCGAAAGTTGGTCGAGCGCGGCCTTCGATGACCCGTAGCCGCCCCATCCTTCGTAGGGTTCGACCGCTGCATCGGAGGTGATGTTGACGATCGTCCCGGAGGCGGCGCGGACCGCCTCCAGTAGAAGCTGCGTCAGCGCAAGCGGCGCAACGGTGTTGATTCGATGGACCCGCTCCAGCTCCTCGATGGGGTAGCGGTCGAGACCGGGGAGTGGACTGGGCCCGAGGACGCTGGCGTTGTTGACGAGCAAGTCGAGGGGACCCAGGCGACCCACCGCCCGCGCGAGCTCCTCGCGATGCTCGGGATCTGCGACGTCGCCTGGTATCGCCGTGACGGCGGACCCCAGTGAAGAGGCGGACGCCTGGAGTTCTGCGTCCCCCCGGGCGTCGATGATCAGCTGCCAGTCCCGTCGGGCCAGCTCCTGGGCGAGGGCGCGGCCGAAACCCCGCGAAGCGCCCGTGATGAGTGCAGATGACATTCCAGACCTCCTTGTTGGTGTGGCTTCAGACTAAGAGTTGAAGTAAGCTTTAAGTCAAGTGGAGGAGATGACGATGGAGAACGAGATGCTGTTGGTCGGGGAGGTCGCCCGGCGGAGCGGCTACGCACCATCGGCCTTGAGGTATTACGAGCGTGAGGGGCTCATCAGCGCGGGCCGCAGCGAGGGGGGCCAGCGCCGCTTCGAACGCAGCGTTCTACGAAGGCTTGCGTTCATCAGCGCCGCCCGACACGTTGGCCTGAGCCTCGAAGAGGTCAGGCAAGCCTTGGCGCAACTCCCTCGTTCCAGGAATCCGACGGCTGCCGATTGGAAGAACATCTCCAAGCATTGGCGATCGCGGCTCAACGACGAGATCGATGCCCTCGTCGCGCTCCGCGACGGGCTGGACTCCTGCATCGGTTGTGGGTGTCTCTCGCTCAAGAGGTGCGCCATCTCGAACCCCCGCGATGTCGTTGCAAGCAGAGGCCCGGGAGCCCAGTATCTGCCGAGACAGCTTCGCCAGCCTCCCCCGGCCGAGGCCGTCTCTCGAGGCTGATCTACCCCCTTGCCTGATCGTGGTCGGGTGCGGTTGTACGAGCGTCGACCAGTTCGAATTCGAGGCGCGATGCTTCAGCTTCCGCCTCTTTCACACGCACCCGCACCCGGGTACCGAGGTCCAGGTTCGTACACTTGCAGTGGCCCACCACTGCCAGGTCTACGAGTTGTACCGAACCACTCTTCTCTCCGGCCTCTACGACGACGCCTTCGAATTCGCGTCCGACTTGGGGCTCGAGGATGGCGGCTTCGACGAGGTCGACGACGCGTCGCTCGAGCTCGCCGTTCCTTCGGTGCGAGTCCTTCATGATCTCGGGCATCTCCGGGAGTGCCTCGTTTACCCACGAAGGGGGGGCATCGCCCCGACAGAGCGACAGCGCGACCTCGTTCGCGAAGCGGTCGGCCAGCCGTCGAAGCGGCGCGGTCACATGCGCGTACGGAGCTGCGATCCCCGAATGCGTCGTCTCTTTCGGGGGATGTCCATCGAGCACGACGTACCCCGCTCCTCGAAACAGTCGCATCGCGATGTTCATGACTGCAGCGTGACGCGAGTCGGATGGATCGAGGCGATGAAGGAACTCCCCATGGGTGATCGCGTCCGGCCACTCGAGTCTCAAGGTTGTTGCCGCCCGGCGAAGAGCGACAAGGCTGTCCTCTTCGGGCGGGGGCATGGTGCGTAGTAGACCTGCGCCCCCGTCGAGCATCAGACGCGCCGCAGCCATTCCCGTCAGCAGTGAGATCTGCGCGTTCCATTCCTCGACCGGTAGAGGCCCCCTGAACGAGAGGGCGTAGTTGCCGGCCGGACCGCTTACCTCTTGTTCGGGGAGCTCGATGTGGATGCCGCCTCGCTCGAGCTCTCGTTCTTGCCGCAAGCGTCCGATGACCGACAAGAGTTCGAGCGAGGTCCGCGGGGAGGCGGAATCGATCTCCCGCTGGGCATCCTCGTAAGTCATCTGCTCGCGGCTGGTGACAAGAGTCCGGCTCACGTTGGTCGTCCGCAGCTCCCCTCCGTCG
>Ga0183260_10000853_pt1 | contig 26001 bp, 26 predicted proteins | sample AntDrymUQ4972206_2_FD_129768 | JGI IMG/M metagenome (GOLD analysis project Ga0183260, IMG submission 129768) | Polar desert sand microbial communities from Dry Valleys, Antarctica - metaG UQ497 (22.06) (version 2) (version 2) | ecosystem: Environmental > Terrestrial > Soil > Desert | place... | reverse complement strand
TGGCAGTATTAATTGATAGCTGTAAGAATAATTATTGAACCACTCCTCATAGTTATCGGACTCAGTTGGCATCAAATATTTAATTTTATCTGTTACCTCCAATACCAATTTTCCTGGCCTTAGAAATTCAAAATTGATTTCGTCAGAAGTTTCGCTATAAGCAATGGCATACAGTTTTGAGATTGAGGCAAAACTCAATGTTATATTTTCAAATTCTGTATTAACAGGATTTGTTAGTTGAATACCCGGAATTGTTTTTAAGAGAATTGACGAATATTGTATAGAATTATTAAGCCTTTGGTCTATTGGAGTTGACAAATAAACCGTTTTTTGTTGAGGTTGTTGCTGTAATTGTATGTTTTCGCCCTTAACATATTTTGCAATAGAAGCAAAGCTTATGAGATTTGGAATAGACTTTACTCTTCTTTGGCTATCAATCAAAACATAAAATGGTTCGCCGCTATGTGGAAAATAACTTTGAAAAGTTGTGTCAGCAGTTATAAATGGTAAATCGGGTTTCTGTATTCTTTTACGTCTGGAAAAAAAATTTTGCGTAGAATCTTTGCTTGAGCGGTTTACAAGTATTATTTGAATGTCTCCGGCAAATCTTTTTTGTAAAGAATCCATTTTAGGAAATCCTTTTATGCAACCAGAGCAGTTGGTGCTCCAAAAATCAAGTAAAATCAACTTATTTTTAAAATCTGATAATCTGAGCTTATCGGTAGAGTAATTGAAAATATTTTTTATCTCAATGTCTGGTATCACATCTCCAATTTGAAGCCTCTGTGAATTAGAGTAGATTGTGATGAGCAATAATATTGCGGTACAAAAGAGTTTTATTCTTTTCATATAAATTTTTTTAGGCGCAACAAATTCACAGGTTAAGCTTACTTAACCTTTTTGATTTTACAATTGATTGGGAATTAATAGCCTGGGTTTTGGCTTAGAAATAAGTTAAGTTGTATTTGCGAAAAAGGAATGGGATATAGTGCAGAAAAAGGTTTCCAGAATGGTTTTTGACTGCTTAAAACTTCATTAATCTTTCCTGTTCTTTTTAGATCAAACCACCTATGCCCCCACTCAGAGAAAAATTCTATCTTTCTTTCCTGTTCAATAGCCAACAATAATTCTTGTTGAGTAACGGCAGGTGTATTAGGAAGTCCTGCACGGTTACGGATAACATTTAAATCGGCCTGGCAGCCGAATAAATTCCCTTGTTGAGCACGAGCTTCTGATCGAATAAGATATTGCTCAGCTAAGCGTAACACTATGTTATGTTCGTTTACAGTTGTACTGCTTCTTATCTTATATTTATATGGATAATAATAAACAACTCCGCTAAGTGTATTGCTTTTTGTCCAGACTGATCTGCGTTGATCTCCACTTTCAAAACTATTAAGCAGGTGAGAGGTTAATGCAAATCCAGGTTTAACCGTAGATGAAGAAGGAATAAAATTTGCCCCTTCTACCGTATTACCCGAAGCATTACGTGGCTCTATTTCCCAAATTGTTTCTGAATTGCTTTTTAGAAAAACATTTGAAAGGTTTGAAACAAGATTGTACACGCCTGAATTAATAATTGCTGATGACTTAGCTTCCGCTTCCAACCAATTTTTTTGATACAAATAAACCCTGGCTAAAATGGATATTGCTGTCCATTTGTTTGCTCTTGCTTTTCCTGAACTTGGATAAGTAACAATTAAGTAATTTTCAGCATCAAGCAGGTCGGAAGTTATTTGTTGATACACCTGCGCAACTGCTGTACGTGGCATTTTTTCATTTAGCCGGTAATCGGTTGTAGTTATCAATGGCACATCACCAAAGAGGTTTACAAGGTAGAGATAATAAAAGCTTCTAATAAATTTGGCTTCCCCAAGCAATTGATTTTTTACTGTAACCGTTAAACTTGTTGATTTACTTAGTCCTTCAATTATCGCATTTACTTTGTAAATATTAGAATATGCTTCCGTCCAAAAATTTCTATTGATCGTAACATTTTCCGGGGGGATGGAATCCTTGAAAAAAGGATCATAAATTAGACTTGCAGAAGTATTATAAATTTCATCTCCTGAAAGACCTGTAAATAAGCTAAGCCCCCCATTGGTCATACTATTGTTTAATTGGCGCATTTGTGCATAAACTCCGTTAATGGCAGCAATCGCTGTTCCATCGCTTATAAAAACAGTTTCGGAATTTATTAAATTGGCGGAAGGATCAATATCTACTAATTTTTTACATGAATAAAATGCGATTAAGATAAAGAGTAGGCTGAATACTTTGAATGGAATAAATGCTATTTTCATAAAAGCTATAATTAAAAATTGAATTGAATACCCGCTGTAATAGTCCTTAAAGGAGGAAGTATGAACATATTTTGATTTTCAGGATCTGCTCCTTCATAGTTTGTTATTGTCAAAAGGTTTTGAGCTTGTAAATAGATGCGGCCAGTTTCTAATTGAATACTCTTTAACCAAGCCGCTGGCAGACTATATGATAAAGCCAGGTTTTTTAAGCGTACAAATGAAGCATCGCTAAAGGCTGCCTCAGAAATGCCCAGGTATGAACCCCCTGCTCTATAAGCAGGTGTTCCAAAGGTTGCCGTAAATTTTTGCACATCTGCTTTATCCCCAGGCATACGCCAGCGGTTAAATACAATTATGGGTTGATTACGTAATGCTCCTGGCGGCGAGGCGGTAATGGTAGAGTTGTAGTTTAATCCAATTTGTTTTTTAAATTCAAAAAGCAGGCTTAATTGAAGGCCCTTATATGTAAAAGTGTTTTGAAGTCCACCATAAAAATCAGGATCTGTATTTACAAGAATAATCCGGTCTGAAGTATTGTATTTCCCATCATTATTATCATCCGTGAACTGGTATATTCCAGAGCTATCTATGCCTAAATATTGAAAAGCCTTTTTTATAGAAAGCGGTTCGCCAATAACATACCTTGTAGCATAACTTGATGTGGCAAGTCCGGGAAAAGATAGCAGCTTGTTCCTGGTGAAAGCACTATTGAAGTTAGTTGTCCAATTAAAGCTGCTTCCGACATAATTTTTACTGGTTATTTGAAATTCTAAGCCAGCATTTTGAATAGACGCTTTCAGGTTTTTCCCAATAAAAGTAAACCCTGTTTGTGTTGGCAGCGAATATTGAACAATTTGATTGCTTGAACGGTTTCTAAAGTAAACTGAAGATATAAGAAGGCGATCTTTGAAAAAGCCAAGTTCCAAAGCCGTCTCAAATTTTTTATTTGCTTCCCATTCATAATCGGGGTTATAAAGGGAAGTTGGATTTAGTGTACTTACTCCTTGATAAGTAACTGGAGATGCAGTCCAGGTGTCTATGAACCTATAATCCCCAATTTGATCATTTCCAGTAATACCATAACTGCCTCTGAGTTTACCAAAGCTTATGAACCGAAATTGCTTTTTAAATTCTTTACCGGCAGAAAAAATCCACGCACCACTTGCTGCGCCAAAATTGCTAAACCTTCTATTAGGCCCGAAGCGGGTTGACCCGTCTCTTCGGCCAGAAATATTAAGCAGATAGTGATCATTCAGATTATAACTAATCCTCCCAAAAAAAGCATTATACCTGTATTTACTATTAGAATTAGAGGTAAGTACGTTTGCAGCACCAGAAATAGAATTAAGAAAAATATCACTGGAATAATTAGAGGCAGAAACATTTATTCCGCTGCTTACATTCTCTTGGGCAGTGGCTCCAAACAGCACATTAAACCTTCCTTTACCATACTTCCGATTGTACTCGGCTTGGGGCTCAATAATCCAGCTTTTTGTATTTCCAATTCCAAAATAGCTAAAAGGTAATTGCCCTAAATTGGGATCTAGTGAAGTGCTTGGATTTATTTCTTTTTCGTCACTGCTAACTGTATTGTAGCCAAGATTCAATTTAAGGTTTAAATTTTTCAAAAGTCTATAACCAAGCTGAAGATTGCTAATGAGGTTTGAAAAGTTGCCGACATACTCAGTTTTCAAATTTGCAAGTGGATTTTCGCCACCCAAAACCGTGTAAAAAGGAACACCACTTTCCTGCCAGTTTATTTTGCCTATAGAATCATATAATTGAACATTTGGGGGTAGAGCAATAAAGCCAGTTGGGTCAATGAGATGAAGTTCATTTTTCTCAGTAACATAATTACCTGTAAGATTTATCGAGAATTTTTTATCCGTTGAACTGTGTGTTAGGTTAAAATGTGCAGAGGCTTTCTGATCGCCAAGATCAGTGGGGAAAACGGATGTCTCCCGATGAAAACCCACACCGGCAAAAAACTGAGTAGCACTATTGCCACCCGAAAAAGAAATTTGTGCATCTGTAGTATGTGCCGAGCCGCCAATTAAGAGTTTTTTTAAGTCTGTATATCTGGTTGTATCCCAAAGTGAAATATCTGGAGCGTTGTTTACATTAGGAATTACACCGTCATTTTGAAATCCTTCTCTCCGCATTTCGATGTATTGTCTTGTATTAAGCATATTCATTGTTCGAGTAACCTTACTCCGTCCTGTGTAAAAATTTGCATTGATTTTCGTAGCACCTGCTTTGCCCTTTTTAGTTGTGATTAGAATTATACCATTTGCACCACGAGAGCCATAAATAGCAGTTGCATCTGCATCTTTTAAAACCTCTATGCTTTCAATATCAGAAGGATTAATTAAGTTCAAAGGACTTAATCCTGCATCCCTTGTTGCGTTGGTTGATAAGAGGTTAATCGGCCTATTTCCAGGTGCGTAGGGGACACCATCAATTATAAAAAGAGGTTCAGACCCCTGTACTATAGAGTTTTGCCCACGTATCTGTACACTAAATCCTGAACCATTAAGTCCGCTACTTTGGGTAATAAGAAGTCCAGGCACACGTCCCTGTAAAGCAGCTAATGAATTTGAAACAGGTTGTTTACTGATTTCCTCTGCATTTACTTTTGATATGTTTCCTGTGTTTAATCGGTTAGTTGTAGTTCCATACGCTATCACAATAGTTTCATCTAAGGAACTCACCAAAATCGGAAGCTTTACTTCTATATTGCTTCTTCCGTTCAATGCAATTTCTTTTTTCAGATAGCCGATGCTACTAATAAGTAATATTGCATTTTCATTTACACCTTGCAATTTGAACCTGCCGCTTTCATCAGTTGCAGTTGCTATTGCAGAACCTTTTATTTGCACAGACGCACCTGCTATAGCTTCGCCATTTTCACTCAGTATCCTGCCCCGAATATCTATTTCGCTCCTTATGGGAATTACAGGCTGATTTGATTTAAACCGTACCGTAATAAACCTATCATCTAAACTAAACTCAAGCGGCTGGTTTTCAAAAATCAAATCAAGAACACTTTTTAATGAGCCATTCTTTACATTCATGGTGACAAGATTGCCTTGAGCAGCCATCTCTTTTGTGTAAACAAATCGATAGTCTGTTTTCTTTTCTATTTCGCGAAAGGCTTTTTCTAATGACACTCTACTTAATGAAATAGAAATGTTTTGTGAGAATCCGGAAGTAGAAAATAGAATTAGGATAAAGAGAAGAAAGATACCTGCGATAGCTTTTCTCATGTGCATAGGTTGTTTTTTGCCGTGTGCAGTCATTTGCGTAGCTTTAAATTGTTTGGGTTAATAAATAACAATCTACCCGATTGCTGTTACAGAATTAACCCATGCATCTTTCCGCTTCCACTACCAATGGGAGCGGTTTTTTTTGGGTTAAACACTATTGTAAACTTTACGGTTTAATAATTACTCTTCTTTCATTAAGTGTAAAATGTACCTGGCCTGTTGCCTCAAACAATTGCAATAGTCTTGACAGTGATACATCTCTGCTAACTTCCATATTGAAGTGCTGCGAAACCTTTCCTTCGTACTGCACATCAATATCATACCATCGTTTTATCTGTTCACCTATTGATTTAATTGTTGCATCTCTAAACAAAAACTTTCCATTCTTCCAGGCTGTTTCTTCATTTACATCAGCTTTTACAATTTTAATTTCCTTGTTCAAGAAGGCTTTTTCCCCAGGCTTAAGAACCTTGTCTTTCCCATCCTTTATAACTCTTACAGAACCTTCCAATAGTGTAGTTTCTACAGTTCCTTCATCACTGTATCCATTCACATTAAAATGAGTTCCTAACACTTCTATCATGCCTTCATTACCTGAAGGCGTAAGGATAGTTACTTTAAATGTGCGTTCATTCTTTGCTACTTCAAAATAACCTTCGCCCTTTAGCTCCACTTCTCTAACAGTGGCAGCAAACCCCGCCGGAAACTTTAAAGAGCTTTCTGCATTAAGCCATACTTTGGTTCCATCTCCAAGCATTAATTTATACTGCCCACCACGAGGGGTAGACACCACGTTATATTTCATTTCATTAGCTTGTCCATCATAGACAATCTCACCATCCGTTCCTTTCTTTATACTTATATTTCCCTCATTTGCTAGTAGGCCGGTTCCCGTTGAATCGAGAATAATGGTTCTGCCGTCCGATAAGGTTAGGACGGCTTTGTCTGAACCAGCTTGTATATCAATCTTAGTTGTACGGGCAATTGGCTTTTCATTTTTTCTTTCTGAATTATCATTCTTAAAAATGTACAAGCTGAATGCAATAACTAACACAGAAGCAGCAACCATGTACGGCCATATCTTATGCAAACTGCCTTTATGTTTCAAACCAATTGTTTCTTTCACACCTGCTAAAGCTTCTGCTTTTTCTTTTTCCATTCGCAAGTGCTTTTGCATTTCCATTTCTATATTGTCTTCATCGGCTAATTTTTCGAACAGCTCAAGATTTTCATCTGACTCTATAATCCAATCATCCAATTCATCTTTTTCAGGTTCAGTTAGAGTACCACGAATGTGACCTGCAATCAAATAAGCAGTCCTATCTGCTTTTTGCAAGTTCTCATCATGGCTTAGTGGCGACTCATTCATATAGTTAAGTTAGAGCAAATGATTATTACTCAAAAGATATATATTGTCAATACGTGCAATAGAAAGAAAGGGGTGACAAGCCGATGGAGTTTTAGATAAAAAGGAAGGAGTAAATGATAAAAATATGTAAGGAGCTTTGATATTCTCTTAATATTTGAATGGCTCGTTGCTTTTGTGTTTTAACGGTATTCACCGAAATACCTAGTTCCTTAGCTATTTGCTTTATAGCCTTATTTTGATAATAAAACATCCTGAATATTTGCCTTGCTCGTGGAGAAAGATTTTGAAGAAGCAGATACAACTGGTTATACGTTTCAACTTCTATAAGTTTATGTATTATTGGCACCTCAGACTGCTCTGTTCTATAATGCAAGTCTTGTGTATTTCGCTTTAGTGTTTTTTGTTCCCTTAAAAAATCTATTGAAGCATTATAAACAATCCGGTATAATAAAAACCTCACCTTGCGCCAGTCTTCAATTGTTTCCTTCAGTTTCCAAAGTTTTACGAAAGCTTCTGATGTAATTTCCTGGGCAACGCTATGGTTATTTGTAAGGGAGTTTGAATAGAATATTAATGGAGAATAATAACGATTAAAGAAAAAGTCAAGACCTCTCTCATTGCCTGATGATAAGGCTTTGTATGCTTCTTCGTCTGTTAATAGCTTTACTCTCAAGGTCCACCATACATTAATTGTTAATTGAAGCCTTGCAGAAGTTTGCGTGTATAAAAAGAAGGCGCAGGTCTCCACTTATCGCTATTGAGGCCCTAGGAAGCCTTGCCACGAATAAGGGAGCCCACGCCTAAACGTGAGCCCTTGCTTATCATCTCGCGGCTTTTGAAATTCCTAGGTTTCAATAACGAGACTCCAAGCGAAAGCTTCAATCAGTTATGAAGATTCGCAAAAATAAATTTATTAGATATGCATAAATTAAATGCTTACCTATTAATTAACTAAGATAATATAAAATGACGAATATGTCATTAATAAAAATAATGTTTCTCTCCATCTTGTCAACGGATGAGGCAAGTAAGAGATATAAGATTGTTGCAGAAGATTGCCCTTGTAATTAAATCATTGCGAGAGGCTACGGAATTAACTCAAGAGGATGTTTATAATGACACTAACATTCATGTGGGACGAATAGAAACAGCAAAAGCCAATGTCAGCGTAAGCACTCTTTCAACACTATGCAAATATTTTAAAATATCACTTTCTGAATTTCACAAGAAGGTAGAAGAAGTAAAATAACTTAGAGCAATTAGTATTTAATAGCAATCTCTATATAAGGATCAAGGTTATTTTTTTTAATTAAATTATTCTCATGACTCTTTATCAATTTAATGCAATGGACGAAATGGAGCAGATGGAAGCCATTTGGGACAGTGCAGTAAAATTGGCTGAGAGAAAAGATGATACCTTCCATTATAACCTTTACCAGATTGATAAATTTTATGTTGAAGAACAAATACACATAGAATTGAATGTAAGAAGGGGATTTAAAAGCTTTATTACCACTGAGCTTTTGCAACCTTATCTGGAAGATATAAATTACAGGTTACAATTCAACTCATGGAATATTTAAACAATTTACGAACAGGCAATTTTGTAAATTTTCAAGGCAGGCTTGGTAAATATCCCTTTAGTGTGTTAGTGGAATTAACAGAAAGCCGAACGGAAATGCAAATTTATTTATTAGAACACAAAAAAATGAAAGAAAGGTTTGTCGGATATGCAGAACATTTACGTCCAATAATACTTAGGCCAGAGCATATTGAGAAACTTGGCTTTCAACTTAATAAAAATACTGGTATCTATGATTTTTATCAGCATTCTATCGGCTATCATATTTATAAAATAGTACACGACGATGGTCATCTTACGCATGTCTTGCCTCAAATGAGGGTTTTTAACCCGATGACACCTGTTCCCCAAAACCGTGGAGATGTTAATTATCAAACAGTAATTCAAAATACTATTCCTATGCCTTTTGTTCATACAATGCAAAATTATTTTGAGGACCTTGGTTTACAAATTGATTATTCAGTACTAAAAGACTTCCAGTAGCCATGAAAACTGACTCTTTAATTGGTTCTCGAAAGACTGTTTTATAAAAAAATCCTATGTAATTTAAAATTCGGATGGTCTTTTTAAAAGAATGAGAATAAAATGAATAAATATTTTATAGTATATGCACAGAGTGAAACCATAGAAAAGTTGCAGGAAGAAATTAACAAATTATTGGACGAAGATTTTATTCTTTATGGTTTTCCATTTGCTAACATTGGCAAAAGCTTTCAATGCATGTAAGAAAGATATTCAGAACTCGATGATTTCTTCAACCAAGGCATATCATGAATATACCAGCAAGAAAAAGGAAAAGCCCTTTAAGCCACCACCGCTTGGTCGCGATAGGGCAAATGGATAGTATCACAAATTAATATTGCCAGTATATATATTCAAAATAATAGTGACAAAACTTGGGCGTATTAGTAAACATGATCATGCCAGACTGTTATAATTTATTAATATCTTCTAACAATTAAATATTCTTGATGAAATGAGACAATTTAAGCTTTTTGGGATGGTGTTTTGATAGGACAACGAAATGATGGTGAATTTTTGATTAATTGTATACAAGTTAATGTAGCCTGGCAATAGTTGACGATACAAATCTTTTCAACTCTTCAATATTATCTATAAAATCTTCAGATAGAGAAAATTGAACATTATCATGTAAATGGAGTTGATTTCTATAAGCATTTATACCCTTCAAGAAAGAAACTATGCCAGGGGTTAACTGGTATTGCTTTAAATATTCATTTGAGCTAGTTAATAAACTGTAGGCAATAGTCTTATTTTTTAGCGCTGTGTGTGTTATGATTTTATCAGCATTGTTGACCTCGAAAGCTTTAATATCAGCTATCTCTTTTAATGCAATCGGTCTTGGAAATTGTTGCTTCGCCAAATTTTTGAAATCCAAATCTTCTTTGTTGATTAAATGAACAATAAATCCTTTTACAATTAATTCAGCCTTCATGTAGTTCTCGAAGAAGATAAGTATCCGTACACAGTCGATCAGATATTCAAAGCTGAACTCTATGATTTCTTTAGGTGGCGGCGGTAATGCATTAGTGTCCTGTTTATCCAATTCTAATCTGATCGCTTTTAACAGCTCTGTATCCCGTACAAGCTTAGCACCCTGAAATATTTCTGCGCCAAACGTAATGAGGGATGCAGATGCTTTGTTCATTTCCTGCCAGGTTGCATATAACCAAACGTTAGGTATCATATCTTCGAGGATTTCAACAATGATTTTCTACACAAAATTTAAATTGATTGGTTTATTATTTCTGAAGTTAAAGAAGTAGTAGAAAAAATAGCCATTAATAAGATGATATTGCAATTCATTTATTCGTTTCAAATGGTTATTGGGAAAATAGAAAGTCCCATCTTTGAGCAATAGATAATACCTCACATTAGGAACGAACTGGAAAATGATTTTGATGTTCTCCAAAGTATTTTATGCCTAGAAACCTTTGTAATTTAGGCTAATGACACTCTACCAATTTAATTTGTTGGATGAAATGGAGCAAATGGAGGCTATCTGGAATGCAGTAAAATTGGCTAAAAGAAAAGATGATACCTTCCATTATAACCTTTACCAGATTGATAAATTTTATGTTGAAGAACAAATACATTTAGAATTGAATGGAAGAAGGGGATTTAAAAGCTTTGCTTTTCTTGAACCTTTGCACCTTTATTTGAATGACATTTTTCTTAATGAGTTGAATTCCTTAGAAGTTACAGGAAAAGAAAATTTTTAAGTGGGAGAGTTTTAAGTAAAATTTAAACGTTAACTAAAAATCATTTCTTTTAAATGTTTCGTTAGTTTATCTGGTAACTTGTTTTCCATCAAATCTAATCCGTAAAACCAAAAAATCTTTCATTACCACCCTTGTGCCGGTAAAAAACAAGATTACCGCTTACATTTCTATCTAATCTTAACTCACAGAAATGATCTCAAATTTTTACCTATATAGACCATGCACGTTTTAAGACTAATCTGCTAATTACTGTATTCTTAAAGTTATTGCTCATTAAACTCAAGCAACGACTCAACCTGAAAATTCTTAAAGGCATTTCTTAAAAAAGTATTTTATTAACTTAGTTAAAAATCTACCATGGAAGAACTGAGACGTTTAATTGCTGGCTCATATGGAAGAGAAGACTTTATTTTTGCTGGTCATGCATATGATGCGGAGAGAGCCAGAGAAGCCATTGTAGAGGCAGGTAAGCAAGCAATTGGCTTAAAACAATATCTAAACATGCATCGGGAATATTTGCAAAGTATGAATTGTGCACAAGAGCATATTGAGGAACAATTAGAATGTGTGCAAGACATTGGCAGTTACCTTGATTACGACTAAACCTGACTGATGTCACCCGGCGAATGTATTACGGTTATTGGAATTTTGACTACCCTTGGAGTAAGCGTATTTAATTTAATTAACAGTTACCGTCACAACAAAAAAACAGCATTCATAAACTCCGTAACATCCTCTAGACTTAAATATATACAAGATTTACGAAATGCTGTGGCCAGCTTTTGCGGCCTGGTTAACAGCTACTCAATTCGCAGCGAAGAAATAACACCTTCCCAAAAATGGGAGTTAACCAAAGAAAGTGATCGGCTTAAATTTTTGATTAGACTTCATTTAAATCCTATAGACGTAAAGTGGGATCATAAAATCTCACCCCTTCTTGATGAAATCATCAACTTAACGGATAAGGATCCAGAACAAAAAATAAAGGACTTAATTGAACTTACACAATACATACTAAAGCTTGAGTGGGAAGGTGTAAAACTTGAATCTGAAAAAGGAATCTTGTCGGAGAGAGCAAAAAAAGCTTTGTCTGAAAAATATATGATGTATTACAACGGTCGGGTTTCACTTTAAGTTTGAATAAAATATGCTATTTATTTTGTCAATTATACTTAAACTATGACTAATAGAGAAGCGCTTATCAGGCTTAAAGAACTTTCAGGTCATCTTGACAAGGTTACCTATTCAGACATCATTCAAATCCTTAAAGAGGCTGTTAGAAGAATTCCTGTACCTATTGCGAAGCTTCCAATTAATACTCCTATTGATAGAGTTAGAAAAAATATTGGTGAAACCCACTTTAGTGATGTTCATGAACAACTTTCATACATTAAAGACCAGTATGTAATTGACAATTACTTGAATGAATTTGGAAGGGCTAACGAACCGCATCAACCAATGTTTTATGGAGCTGTTGAATCCTCTTTAGTAGGACATCAAAGAATAACTGCCTTAGCGGAAACTTCAGAACTACTACAAGATTCAACTTCAATCAATTTCGATGGTGAACTTTATACAGTAAGCCGATGGCGAAATTCTCATGAATTATTTTTAGCCGAAATTGTATTTTCACAAGAAGCAATTAACATCAACCCGGATATTAGAAAAGCATTTGAAAAACAATCAGGTTTTGCAAAACAGGCTTGCGCTGGTGATGAGGAATTTTACTTAGATTTCCTGGTATTTATCAGTGATGAATTTGCCAGACCCAAATCAACTCATCATGATTATAAGATTTCGACTGCATACACTAGCTTGGTATTATCAAACCCAGAAATACACGGCATAGCGTATCCAAGTGTTCAAACGCGGTATGAAGGACAAAATATTGTGTTTCCACCATACATAGTTGATAAATACTTTGCAGTAGAGGTGCTAAGTATGCAACGGCTTTATAAAAAAAAACTGCGTTCTCATTTGAACAATGTAAAAAACTGTTTAAGGCCAAATGACTGTTTAACTAAAATAATCTGGGTTGATTTAGATCCACAACATGTGGCTCCCATTGAAGAAATTCACAAATCACTAAATTCGTGAATATAAAAATATTCCGGGATTTATAATTTACTTTTTCGTAAGTAACCTTTAGTTATTCTTTTGCATATTTCCATTCTCGTCTTCTCGCCGTTTTATTAAATCAACTACCTCTTGTGGTTTAGCAATTGTTGCCCGGTCAATCAATTCGAACTGTTCGTTTTTGAATTTTACTTGATTTACTATACATTCATCCTGCCTTGAAAGAAGGTTAGAAATAATCTTGCTAAAAATCCGTAGCACTTGCTCAATATCTTCTGGTTCATTTATTTTCTCCGTAATGATAAATAAAACGCCCCTGCTCTCGTGATCTGCACAAACTTCCTGAACCTCGATTGAAAATATGCACCTTTCAATACTTGCTCCGTGAAGTAATTGGTAATTATATGAGCTATTGTTTAAAGAGGTTTTTATTGCTTGTTTAACTTGTTGCCTAAACCCAGAACCTCCGTTATCCTGGAGCAAGGACCTGTTTACTTCTCCCTTCAATTGCCAATAATTATTCAAGGGGTCCTAAACGATTAAAAATTAGGCTTCAATTGTATTTCCAAAATGACTTTTACAGCCAGTGGAAAGTAACTAATAGTCTTTAACCGGCTGCCTAAAAATTTTAGGATTATATGTTCAACAGACGTGGAGGATACCATTAATTCTTTTTTGCATCTGTAGCAAAAATGCATTGGGCAACAGCTTAATTTTCAATTATTCACAGTATGTGGATAATCAATATTAGGATTTTTTATTTTAGCGAAATAATTTAGCAAATGATGGGTTAAAAGCTCCTCCTTTTTTGAAGGGGCTAATAGATATTTAAAGCACTTCAAACCATTACCTTCAAATATCCATTTTCCTCTTTTGCTTTTCCCACACACAAAAAAGTATTTATGGCTACTGACAAAAATCAGCATCTTGCCTGTGTAATTGAATCGCACAGAACCAGCAAGGAACAAAAATTACTTGACAAACACATTGAAAAGCGTGACAAGGTGAAAGCCGCACTTGAAGAAAAGTATGGCAACAAGTTGTTTACCTTATTTAACTCGGGTTCCTATGCAAAAAATACGGCCATCAACAAAAAGTTTGATTTTGACATGATGGCACCTTTTAAGCGAGATGCCTTCAGCACCTTAAAAGAAATGTATGAGGAGGTATACAACTTTCTGAATGAAAAATATTCGTCGGAAGCTATAGTCCGAAAACAAAGGGTATCCACAGGTATCGAGTTTTTTTCCGATACAGATGGGCACGTAGTTAAGATTGATGTAGTGCCGGGCCGCGAGCTAAAACAAGATCAATACAAGGAAGACAATAAACTAAACCTGTTTGTATACAAACAGTTTGGTAAGCTGGAGCCGGGAAGTGAACGTATTCAATCTAATGTAAGAGCGCAAATTGACAATGTCCGTTACAGAGCTACCAATGAAAAAGACTCAATACGTAAAATTGTTCGGCTACTGAAGGTGTGGCGCTTGTATAATCAAAAGACGCCGAAATCTTTTTTTCTGGAATTAATCACTATCAAAGCTTTTGACAACAAAACCGTTTCCGGAACACTCTGGGATAAATTAAAGATCGTAATGGAATATATTAGTGACAACGTAAATACTGTCTCGCTACCTGACCCCGGTAATAGCAGCAATGACGTGGCAGACACACTCACCGATAACGATAAAAATATTTTAAGTGACGACATGAAGTACATGATTGAGCGGATCGAAGAAGATAGCGATACTATTAAATCGTATTATCCCATCAATTTTAACCACCCTTGTGAAGAAGACAAAGACAAAAAGAACGAGTACACGCAAAGACAAGATAAGCCTTCAATACCTCCTCCAACTCGTTTTGGCTAATGACGATAAGAGCAGAAACAATATTGCAGACTGTAGCGACATTTGGAAATGTCAGCATCCTTGAGAACTTTACCGAAGACCAGCAAAAAATGATGTTCTCGGTAAGGGTTGTCGAAGGTGTAGCTTCTTTAAATTTCAACGTTGAAATTCTGGCGCTCTACCCAATGCAATTTCACGACACCGAAACAATTCGATTTGTCAATACAAACCTGTTGGAGTATGACCATGTAAATGGCGATGGTTCTATTTGTGTTCATACACTGCATAGCACGCAATTATCGCAAAAACTCCATCTTGACTTCGAATCGTTGAGGCACTGGATAAGGAAATATTACATTGCCGGGGAAAAAGACTCGCATTATGAACACATCGTAGTGAATCCCAAAAGCATCAATGACACTGAAACTGTTTTTCTGTTCACTGATGTTGATTACTCTTTTACTGCAAATGAATTTGGCTTCTTCAACTACTCCTATTTAGCAACTGGTTTAAAGCAGGGCGAAAAGATTATCACCAACCTTATCCAATCGTTCCAAACTAAGCAGAACAACAATACATCTTGTAAGTGGAGCAAAGCCTACCGTAAGGCAGAGAAGCAAGAAGGGCTGTTTTGCTTTCTTAAAACGCCACCTGTAAAAAACCGGCGTTTTGCAATTGAGAACTGGAAGGAACTGGAGCCTTTTGTTCATCAAGGTTTTATACAGTTTCTATTTTCCACGCATCAAAATCTCATAAGTAGAGAACAAAAACCGTCCTACATACCTCTTTTGCTTGGATACTCCATCAACGAAAGAGAAGTTTATTGGCAGGCAGTAATGATAGCGACTGAAAGCCTTCCTGTTACAAAAAATAAAGTTTTGAACTCGCACCGTTATTTAGGCCAGTTTCAGGACCAAGAAATGTTTTGGTGTCAAACACGCAACTGTTCATACGAATACTATTTTGGTAGAGGAAAACTGCACGATCAAATTACCACTGCCAAGGTATTGGTAATCGGCCTGGGTGCTATCGGCAGCATCGTCGCAAAAAGCATAGTTAGAGGCGGTGTCAGGGACATAACCCTTATAGATTATGATGTGAAGGAGCCCGAAAATGTTTGCCGGTCAGAATATAGTTTTCATACCGGTATCTGCAACAAAGCAGTAGAATTACACGGTGAGTTAGTCCAAGTCTCGCCCTTCGTTCAGGTGCACCATAGTGAAGTGTTGATGGATGTTGTAAAACTTTGGAGCAATCACCAAAATATTGCAAAGCCGTTTAAAGACTTATTTAGTAAGTATAATCTCATTTTTGATTGCACAACAGACAGTGATGTGGCGAGTTTATTGGATAGAATAGACATTACTTCACAGGTTTACTGTCTCTCCATTACAAACGAAGCGAAAGAACTAATTTGCGCAGTGAAGCCAAATCTTTACTCATGGCTCGCGGGTATCTTCGAAAAGCTAAATACCAGTAGCTCGCAAGAACTGTATCAACCAACTGGCTGTTGGAGCCCAACCTTTAGAGCGGGATATACTGACATCGCGGTAATGGTACAATGGGCAATCAAACAAATCAATACAAGTTTTGTAAGAGGGAAACCAGTACGCAACTTTGTGATTTCCGCTGCGGACTGTGAAAACTTTTTTGAACCAAAGCTCATTCAATTTTGAAATTCGCCAACCACCACATTAACCTGAATCTTGAAATAGAAAACTCGCTACTGGACGAACTATATCAATACGGCCTTTCTCATTATCCCAACGAATACGGGGGTTTATTGATTGGGCGTTACTCCAGCGACCGCAAAACAGCTCTTGTTGAGCAAACTATTCTTCCAAAACGTTACAAAGCAACAAGATACTTTTTCGAGCGGGGTTCAGACGGCTTGCAGGAGAGATTAGACGAATACTATAAACGTGAACCAAAATTGTTTTATTTGGGAGAATGGCACACTCACCCTGGCGGACCTATTGAACCAAGCGAAAGAGATAAATCCACAATGAAGGAACTTGTAAAGCATAAAGATGTTTATATAAACAATCCTATTATGTTAATACTGGCGATTACAAAAACGGACTATAAGCTGGGCTTTTACGTTCAATGTCAAAACAGATTGCACTTTTATCAGCAAAAAAATCCATAAAAAAACAGGTTGACGATGAATAAAAGACATTTTTTACTTGCAATATTTCTGTTCATCTCAGTAGCAGGATTTAATCAAAAATCAGATACTATTTCGCTTTCCTTAAGAATAAAAAATCTGGAGGAGTATAGGGAAAACCTAGAAAAGATATATCAATTGAGGTCAGAAGAACTCAACAAAACTATAAATGAAAAAATAGATGCAAAAACAAAGGAAGTAACAGAAGCTAACAAAACATTAAGCCTTTTTTTGCTAATTGGTATACCAGCCACTCTTGGCGGATTGGTAATCGTATACTTTGGAGCAACGATGAAGGCAAAAAAAATGATGATTGAAAAAATCGAGAAAATTGTTGAGCATAAAAGAGAAGAAATTATTAGGCTGATTGAAACTCAAGAATTTGATACAAAATTGCGTAGGACAAAAAAATTAATGGTTCTTAGTCCTACTGAAGAAGCCCAAGAATCCATAAAGCCTTTTTTCTCAAAAGTAAAATTTGAGAATGTTAATTTCCGGATTGTCAGCGCCTACCAAGACTTTAGCGAATATGACCTTATCGTTTTCAATGATCACAATAGTCCCTTTGATGAAGACATCATTCAGGAATATTTAAACAATGCTAAAAACGAAGACACCACCTTTGTAGCATACACATCACGTCAATTAAAAAGAGACCATCGTATGAACTTTTCAAACAATAGATTTACTTTATACCATAGCATACTTTCTACCTTAAAATATGCTGAGATATTGAAACTTACCGCTTAATGCTTTATTCTAAACACTATGAACAAAACCACAAAGTATTCGTGTAACCTCGCAATTGCTGGTGCCGTCATCAATGCAGCTCTGAACTTAATCAAACAATTACAGACAGTAGATGTTCAGCTTCGTAGTGAAATTAATTGGAAAGAGGTGCTATTCGCTGCAGGGAAAGGCGCTGTAGCTGGCGCTACCATAGGCGGTATCGCCGGAGCAATATGCGACTATGAAAACTCTTTAGAGAAGCCACAGAATACCAACGCATTTCTTCGCAGTGTCATCAGCCGTGTTAAGTTAGAACCAAAGAATAGCTCCTACCAAAAGCTGGAGCAAAGAGCCGACCAGTTGGTTGAAATCCTTACTCAATCTTTCGGCAATAAATTTTCGACGCCACCAATGCGCGGCGGCTCTACGACCGACGGAACTGCCTTAAAATCAAAGTTCGACATTGACATTTTTTTGTCCTTTGCACCAACCAGTTTTCGATCTACAAGAGATATGTATGAACGATTATTTACTTTTCTGGAAAATCAAGTGAACCATTATGGAATTAGAGAAGTAAGAGATCAAAAAAAATCAATCGATGTCATTTCTACCATTAATGGTGAAGAATACAAAATAGATATAGTGCCAAAAAAACTAAGCAAGTCCAACCGAAGAACAACTTCTGGCTACTTGTTTGTTAACAACGCATCTTTTTGGGGTGACGCTTCCACCTATACAAAAACTGATTTTGAAAAGTTGCGGAGTTTGGGCTTAACACGAGTCCAAAAAGAGATTGTTCTTATACTGAAGCACTGGAAGAATAAGTACGACTTACCACTTAGTACTCACCTACTTAAAAATTTGGTGTTAAATGCTTATGCCAATAACCGGGACCGCATTCCAAAAGGAATAACAAGTAAGGTAATTATGATATTAGAACACATCGTGGAAAATCTTGATATCGCGAAAATACGAAGTGTTGAAAACACCAACAATATCCTTACCAATCTATCTTCTGAAAGAAAGTCTGTTATTATCGAGGCCTGCAAGGATGCAATCGAGGAGTTTAAATACCAGCCTAATTCCATCCTTTCGAATTTTGAATAAGTTATTGCTTTTTTGAAGCCTTCCATTCAACACCCAATTTTTTAAACAGCTTTCAAGTGACATGTCTTAGAAGGGCTAACCTACGACGTTGGTATTGCGAGTATGTAGGGTTACTTTACAACATACAATACAGTTCTTTCCTCTCCTATTTTCCTGAAATCGTTTCCTAAGGATTCCAATATCCTTATTAGATGGAAGCTACTTTCTAAGGAATTTAAAGAAGAAGGGACTTTACATATAAAGATTATTGCTGCTATTGAAACAACTTACGACGACGTGCTCGTAGACGATCCGTTGCAAGTACGTACAGTGGAAGGCGAGATTGAAGATTGCATAAAAGAAGCAGACGATTAACTTCATGTCAATTTATATTGCACGCTTTTAAGATATTCCTGTTAAATCAGAAACATAAATGTTCAATCCGATCCGCAATTTCTTCAAACAACTGTTCACACCATTTGTCTGCTAAATCTTCTATTTCTTCTTTCGTCCATTTTTGTGATAGAGTTTTCCCATCGACGGCTTGTGCTGTTCAGTGCCAACGCCGTATTTATATTTCTCCAGGTTTATAATTAAATTTTTGAAAATATTGAATGCTTTTGTTCCCAGCAGCATGCGGGGATGAAAGCTTCGTTTGGTCATATCAATAACTCAACTTGCCCTTTGCTCATTCAAGTGGCAACTGCATTCAGTAATGCGTTTCAAAGTACAATACCAGGACAAACAAAACTGATAATCATAAACCGAGAGTTTATAAAAGCAATGCTTAAAGAGTTACGTGTGAGTGAAAAAATTTACAATGCAAAAAGCAGTGATAGCATAAATGTGTGAAGAACTTATCATTAATCATTCAAGCAAAGTTAGGCTTAGGGCTGCTGTAGCGCAAAGAAAGACTACGGCATAAACACAAAGCCAACTCACAGCAGCCCCTCATTTATTCCGTTTCCTTTTTTGCTTGATTGCCCTAAGCCAGGTGATGCTCCATAATTAATTTTTTAATCTTTTAAATCAAGAGTTATGGAAAGCATTATGGATGTATCAGCATTATACAAAGTAGCTGAAGTAGAACTGGTATACAAATCAAAAGTAAAGGCATCAAATCGTCCAGTGATTGGATCTTCTAAAGATACTTATGGTGTATTGAGACAATCATGGGATGAAAACAAAATTGAATTTGTAGAACAATTTAAAGTGATGTTTCTAAACAAAGCAAATAAGGTGTTAGGAATATACGATGTATCTACAGGTGGTATTTCAGGAACTGTGGCTGACCCAAGAGTAATATTTGTAGCTGCTCTTAAAGCAAATGCCTGTGGCATCATTATAAGTCATAATCATCCATCAGGAAATCTTAAGCCAAGCAAACAGGATGAACAACTGACTGAAAAAATAAAGCAAGGAGGGCAATTGCTTGAAATAAGGTTATTAGATCATGTGATAATTAGCACTGAAGGGTTTTATTCATTTGCTGATGAGGGGTTTCTTTAAAACCTCTCTTTGCTTAATTAAAGTAGCATGGCTGAAGAAGAAAAAATCACTTTTATATTAGGTGGGGATGTAGATAACTTTAATAACAACAGGCTTCGCATAGTTTCTGTAAAAAGCGATTTTCGTATTATTCATGTTCAACAGATTTATGTGTCCTTCATTCATTCCTTTAAGTTTTGTAGAATAATGTTTAATATAATTAACATTTACACTACTTTTGTTAATTATATTGGACATTATGAAAGAGCGAACAATAATTGTTTTACCTCGCCTTCAGGCAGTGCTGGAGAAAGTGGGTGAAAATCTTAAGCTGGCGAGATTAAGGCGCAGGCTTACGGCAGTACAAGTAGCAGAGAGAGCTGGTATTACCCGTACCACTCTTTGGAATCTCGAAAAAGGAGCAGCTCATGTGTCTATAGCTGCTTATGGTCAGGTATTGTTTGTGTTAGGACTTGAGAAAGATCTATTGAAACTAGCTGAAGATGATGAGGTGGGTCGCAAAATACAGGATACAGGACTGATTATTAAAAAAAGGGCGCCTAAGCGATAGTTATGGATATTTTGGTATATGCAGATTGGACCGGCTTGAAATCACCTACACTGATAGGAACCCTGTCAGCTACCCATACTAAGGGACGGGAAGTGTTTTCGTTTGCATATGAAAGAAGCTGGCTGGAAAGCGGGTTAGCCCAGGCAATTGATTCGGATCTGCAACTCTATACAGGCCCCCAATATTTATCCAATAACAAGAAGAACTTCGGAACTTTTTTAGATTCTTCTCCTGATCGCTGGGGGCGGGTACTTATGGACAGAAGAGAAGCGCTGCTGGCAAAAAAAGAAAATCGGAAGCGCCAAAATCTATTTGAAGAAGATTACCTGTTAGGGGTTTTTGATGCCCACCGTATGGGAGCAATTCGCTTCAAAGTAGAAAAAGAAGGTGCTTTCTTAAACGATAATAAAGGATTGGCAGCGCCTCCATGGACTACACTACGTGAATTGGAACATGCCAGTTTGCGATTGGAAGAAGGAGTCCTAAAAGATGAGGAATCTTTAAAATGGATTAATATGCTGATAGCGCCTGGTGCTTCACTTGGGGGAGCAAGACCTAAGGCAAGTGTTGTCGATGAGAAAAACCATCTTTGGATTGCAAAGTTCCCAAGCATTAATGACAAAACAGATGTAGGTGCCTGGGAAATGGTGGCCCATCAACTGGCTCATCAATCATCAATAAAAACAAGCGAGGCTAAGGTTCAACGGTTCAACAGCATTCACCATAGCTTTTTATCCAAACGCTTTGACCGGCAGGAGGATGAGAGAGTGCACTTTGCTTCAGCTATGACCCTTCTTGGATATAGCGATGGAGCAGAGGGTGTATCTTATCTAGAACTTGCCGAATTTATTATGCAACAAGGTGCCCAGGTAAATGCTGACCTGGAAGAGCTTTGGCGAAGGATCGTATTTAATATTGCCATCAAAAACACTGATGATCACCTGCGTAACCATGGTTTTATATTAACTCCTTTGGGTTGGACTCTTTCACCCGCTTATGATGTGAATCCTGTCTATTTTGGTAAAGGGCTCACATTGAACATATCAGAAACCGACAATTCACTCGATTTTGAACTTGCTCTTTCGGTAGCCAAATTTTTTAGAGTACCTACTAAGAGAGCTAATGAAATTTTACTGCAGATAAAAAAAACCATTGAAAATTGGAGAGAATTAGCAATAGCGTATAAAATACCTCGTGAAGAACAAGAGCTAATGGAAAGTGCATTTACCGAAGCGTTTGTTTAGTCGCAGCAACCATGTAAATGCAATACTACCCTCAAAAGCTTGATTTGTTTTACAAACGTCAGCTGCAATCAAGTTTTTTCTTTTCATTTAGGAAACTATATATTTTCAAAGAATCAGATGATGTTGGCAGATCTTTAGGTTTGGATAGGCAACGCAAAGCAAAAAACAATTCAAAACCCGGTTAAGAAGACCAGGGAGATCAAGCAAAATAAAAACTTCAACAAAAAGTCAGGCAGCAAAGAAAAAGTTGCCATGCTAAATTTTATCATATTCGGTAAAGCATACAGCCACTAAATTCCTTTTTTTCTCTTGGATTGATAAACCAGATTTGTCTGGCACATTTTTTTAGCTAAACTTTGCTAATAATATTAGCAAAAGTATGTATCTCAACTGTAAAACTTATTACAGCTTCCGTTATGGCACTTTCTCAACAGAAGAATTGGTTAGTACAGCAGTTGAAAACGGTGTTTCATGCTTAGCACTTACAAATATCAATTCCACCTGTGATGAATGGCAATTTGTAAAACTGTGTCAGGAAGCCAATATAAAGGCCATTTTAGGCGCTGAAGTAAGCAATAATGATAAACTGCTTTACGTACTTATTGCAGCAAATAATAAAGGATTAATAGCCATACACGAGTTTTTATCTGCTCACCTAATCCCTAAAGAGCCTTTTCCTGAAAATATTGAAAATACAATCTTCAGAAATCCAGGTGATGGATTTATTATTTACCCATTCAACGCAAAACCTTTAGAGGACTTAGCAGAGAATGAGAAAGTTGGAGTGCTGCCCTGGGAAGTGCCAAAGCTCTTTTCTGTTAACTTGAAAAAATACAGAGATAAGTTTGTTGTCAGGCAGCCGGTAACTTTTCAAAATAAAATTTATTTCAACTTACATAGGCTGCTAAGGGCAATTAATAAAAATTGTTTGTTGTCCAAACTGCCTGTAGAAGCACAGGCATCGGAAAAAGAAACTTTTGTTTCGCCTTCTTCAATTATACAAGCATTTAAAGAGTACCCATTTATCATTACCAATACATACAAGCTAATGGATGCCTGTACTGTTACAATGGATTTTAATACTGACAAGAACAAACAGTGTTATAGTGCAAGTAAAGAAGATGATAGGGTTCTATTGCTCAAATTAGCTCAGGATGGTTTTTTAAGGAGGTACGGCAACAGAAATAAAGCAGCCTTACAGAGATTAGAAAAAGAGCTAAAAATCATTAATTATTTAGACTTCAATGCTTATTTCCTAATTAACAATGACATTGTTCAATATGCCACAACAAGAGGCTTTTACCACGTCGGACGTGGTAGTGGTGCAAATTCAATTGTTGCTTATTGCTTGGGAATTACAGACGTTGACCCTACTGAACTTAATTTATACTTTGAAAGGTTTTTAAACCCTGAACGTACTTCTCCACCTGATTTTGATATTGACTTCAGCTACGCAGACCGTGATGAAATAATGGATTATATCTTCAAGAGATTTGGAAGAGATCATGTAGCAATCTGTGGCTCATATTCAACTTTCAAGCATGATGCTGTAATACATGAATTGGGAAAAGTATTTGGTTTGCCTGAAGAAGAAATTAAAATATTGCAAAGAGCTAACCATGCAGAAGATCACATTCAAAAAATTATTCTTCAATACGGAAGCCTTTTAAAAGGGTTTCCAAACATTATGTCCATACATCCTTGTGGCATGCTAATCACAGAACAAAAAACTAACACCTATGCTACATGCTTTTTACCACCCAAAGGCTTTACAGGTGTGCAAATGGACATGTTCACAGCAGAAGACGTTGGCATAAACAAATTCGATATTTTAAGCCAAAGGGGATTAGGACACATAAAAGAATGTTTGCAACTGATTAGAGACAACAAAGGCGTTAATGTAAATATTCATGATTTTTCCAAGTTCCGAAATGATGAAAGAATAAAAGCACAGATCCGTGAGGCAAACACTATTGGATGTTTTTACATTGAAAGTCCTGCCATGCGACAGCTTCTAAAGAAGCTACGCTGTGATGATTATATTGCTCTTGTTGCCGCAAGCAGCATCATTCGACCGGGTGTAGCTCAGTCAGGAATGATGAGAGAATATATTTATCGTTTTCACAACAGAGATAAGATACAATACATTCATCCACTTTTTGAAGAACATCTGAATGAAACATTTGGCGTAATGGTTTTTCAGGAAGATGTGATAAAGATTGCTCACTACTTCGCAGGCTTATCACTTGCTGAAGCAGACGTTTTAAGAAGAGCAATGAGTGGTAAATACCGGAGCCATAACAAGTTTCACTTGATGAAAGAGAAATACATGCAAAAATGCAGGGAACTAGGGCATTCAGATGAATTAGCAGCAGAAGTCTGGCGACAAATGGAAAGTTTTGCAGGCTATAGTTTTAATAAAGCTCACTCTGCGAGTTTCGCTGTTGAAAGCTACATGAGTCTTTATCTGAAAACATATTTTCCAAAGGAATTTATGGTAGCTGTTATAAACAACTTTGGTGGCTTCTATTCAAGAGAACTATACTTTTTAGAACTTTTAAAAACAGGGGGAGCAATCAAAGCGCCATGTGTAAACAACAGTGACGAGTACACCAATATACACGGGGATGAAGTTAACGTTGGCTTCATTCACATCAAAAGGCTGCAATCAAAACTGATAGAAACAATACTTGAAGAAAGAAAAGCAAACGGTCCTTACCTGCATTTGCAGGATTTTATTGAGAGAACAAATATCGGGCTAGAACAATTAAACACTTTGATTAGTGTTGGTGCATTTCTTTTTACAGGAAGTCTAAAAAACGTTTGTTGTGGGAAGCCAATTTCTTACAAAAGAAAAACGTACCGGAGTTGCACAAAGGCACAGCTTTATTTAGTGATGAACCATTGCAGTTTTCATTACCTGAATTGAAAGATGATCCATTAGATGATTTGTACGATAAAATAGAGATTTTAGGTTTTACATTAAGTAACCCCTTTGAATTAGTTGATGATAATACCGATCAATATGTAACAGCAAAAGATGTAAAAAACTACTTAGGCAAGTCAGTTACTACACTTGCATACTTCATTGCACATAAGCATGTTATCACAAAGAACGATGATGCAATGTACTTTGGAACTTTCATAGACAAAGATTTAGACTGGATAGATACAGTTCATTTTCCCGATGTAGCAAAGAAATATCCAATAAACAACAGTGGTTTCTACCGGATCACAGGAAAAGTTGTCGAAGATTTTGGAGTGTATAGCATTGAAGTAGCAAAAATGTTTAAAGTCGGTTACAAGAACCGCAGTTATGCAAACTTGGGATAATGTTATTATCAGAAGAACGACATATAACCCATATGGACTTAGATACATTTTTTGTATCGGTTGAATACCTACGTAATCCTAAACTCAAAGGAAAACCTGTGTTAATTGGTGGAATGAGTGACAGAGCAGTAGTTGCTTCGTGTAGTTATGAAGCAAGAAAGTTCGGCATCCATAGTGGAATGCCCATGAAAACCGCAAAACGTTTATGTTCTCATGCTGTTGTAGTAAAAAGTGATTTTGAAGCATACAGCAAATACTCCAGATTAGTAACTGATGTTGTAAGAGATACCGTGCCTTTGTTTGAGAAAGCAAGCATAGATGAATTTTATATTGATCTCACGGGAATGGATAAATTCTTTGGCTGCTTAAAATTCAGCAATGAGCTAAAAAACAGAGTAACAAATGAAAGTGGTCTGTCACTTACGTATGGCTTAGCTTCTAATAAATTGGTCAGCAAGGTTGCTACAAATGAAGTAAAGCCAAATGGACAATTAGAGATACCTTTTGGAAATGAAAAGACTTTTCTTTCTCCCTTGAGCATTATGAAATTACCAGGTATAGGTAAAGAAATAGGCTTTAAGCTGTTGAAAATGGGAGTAGAAACAGTAAAAACTTTGAGCGATATACCTGTAAGCATGATGTTTAACCTTTTAGGCAAAAATGGAATTGATTTGCACCGCAAGGCAAATGGAAT
>Ga0183260_10000852_pt1 | contig 26014 bp, 27 predicted proteins | sample AntDrymUQ4972206_2_FD_129768 | JGI IMG/M metagenome (GOLD analysis project Ga0183260, IMG submission 129768) | Polar desert sand microbial communities from Dry Valleys, Antarctica - metaG UQ497 (22.06) (version 2) (version 2) | ecosystem: Environmental > Terrestrial > Soil > Desert | place... | reverse complement strand
TGTCCTCGGCGACGCCGTCGGCCTCTCCCCGCTCGTCGTGCTCTTCTCGGTCGCCGCGGTCGCCTTGCTCTTCGGTGGGTTCGCGGTGCTACTCGCGATCCCGATCGCAGCCGTACTCGCAACGCTCGTGAACGTCGTCGTGCGCGGCCAGGATCCCGCCGAGGAGGATGTGCCGGCGGTCATCTTCTCCACCAAGGACATCGAGGCCGGCTAGAGCAGAAAGTCGCGTCGCGGGGAAGTGGAGGAGGAGTGCAATCCTGGCGCGAGGGCAGCATCGATAATCGATTAAGGTCGGCCTCGTGCGCGTCGGCCTGTTCGTCACGTGCCTGGGGGACACGCTGTATCCGGAGGTTGGACGCGCGACGGTCACGCTGCTCGAGCGTCTCGGTGTCCACGTCGAGTTCCCGCGTGAGCAGACGTGCTGCGGGCAGCTCCACCGAAATGCCGGCTACCCGGACGTCGCCGCGAGCCTCGCGCGCCGGTTCGTGACGGTCTTCGCACCTTATGACTGGGTCGTCGTGCCGTCCGGTTCTTGCGCGGCGCACGTCCGCGAGTACGTCGCCGAGACCGCATCCGATCCGGACGGCGTCTCGTCCCGAACGCTCGAGCTCTCGGAGTTCCTGGTCGACCGGCTCGAGGTGACGGACGTGGGCTCGTCGTACCGAGGCTCGGTCGCCTATCACCCGACCTGCCACTCGCTGCGTGGCCTGCGCGTCGGCGACCGGCCCGAGACGTTGCTGCGGGCGGTGCCGGGGGTGGAGCTGCGTCCGCTCCACGACGCGGAGGAGTGCTGCGGCTTCGGCGGCACGTTCGCGATCCGGAACGCCGACGTCTCGACCGCGATGCTCGCCGACAAGCTGCGTCGCGTGGGGGAGACGGGCGCTGACGCGGTCTGCGCATGCGACGCCTCGTGCCTGCTCCAGCTGCGCGGCGGGCTCGAACGGCGAGGTAGTCGCGTCGGAGCGCTGCACCTCGCCGAGGTGCTCGCCCGGTGAGGGCGGCAGCGGGCCGGTCAGCGCCCGCGGTGCCATTCGAGGCAGCGGCACGAGCGGCGCTCGCGGACGAGCGCATGCGCGCCAACGTCCTCACCGCGACGACTGCGATCAGGGCTCGCCGCGCGGAGGTCGTTGGTGAGACGCGCGACTGGGAGGAGCTGCGGCGCGCCGGCGAGGCGATCCGCGAGCGGGCGCTGCTCCGGCTCGACGAGCTCCTCGTCGAGCTCGAAGACGCGGTGGTCGCCGCCGGAGGCGAGGTGCACTGGGCACGCGACGCGCTCGAGGCGAACGAGCACGTCGTTCGGATCGTCCGCGGCACCGGTGCGCGCGAGGTCGTCAAGGTCAAGTCGCTGACGACAGACGAGATCGGGCTGAACGAGGCGCTCGAGGGATCCGGGATCGACGCGATCGAGACCGACCTCGCCGAGCGGATCGTCCAGCTCGCGGGGGAGCGGCCGTCGCACCTGCTCGTCCCGTCGCTGCACCGTGGGCGCGAGGAGATCGCCGAGGTTCTCCGGGAGGCGCTCGACCTTCCCTCGCTTCCCGCGGACCCCGCTGCCCTCGCCGCCGCCGCGCGCACCCACCTGCGGGCGGCGTTTCTCCGGGCGGAGGTCGCAGTCTCGGGCGCGAACGTCGCGGTCGCCGAGACCGGAACCGTCGCGGTGGTCGAGTCCGAGGGGAACGGCCGCATGTGCACGACCCTGCCCCGCACGCTCGTCACGGTGATGGGGATCGAGAAGGTCGTGGCGGAGTGGAGTGACCTCGGTGTGCTCCTGCAGCTCCTGCCGCGCTCGTCGACCGGCGAGCGAATGAACCCGTACACCTCGCTCTGGACCGGCGTAGGGGCGGGAGACGGGCCAGAGAGCTTCCACCTCGTGCTCCTCGACGCCGGTCGCACGCGGACGCTCGCCGACCCCATCGGCCGGGACGCCCTCCGCTGCATCCGCTGCTCCGCCTGCGTGAACGTCTGCCCCGTGTACCGCCAGACCGGTGGGCACGCGTACCCAACGGTCTACGCGGGGCCGATCGGCGCGATCCTCGAGCCGCAGCTCGCCGGGGAGCGCGGCGCGTCCGCGTCGCTCCCGTACGCGTCGTCGCTTTGCGGGGCGTGCGCCGACGTTTGCCCGGTCCGAATCGACATCCCGCGGATCCTCGTTCACGAGCGCGCCAAGGTCGTGCGCCGGTCACGGCCCGGTCCGGAAGGACGAGCACTCCGCCTGCTCGGTCGTGTCTTCGAGAGCCGTGAGCGCTACGAGAGGGCGCAACGCACCGCGCGTGCACTTCAGCGGGTGGTTGCCGACGGGGATCGCGTCGGCTGGTTCCCGGGGCCGCTCAAGGGCTGGGGACAGTCACGGACGCTCCCGCTCGTCCCGCGGGAGACATTCCGCGAGTGGTGGGAGTCGCGTGATCGCGGCGCGTGAGGCCGTGCTCGGCCGCGTCCGCGCGGCGCTCGAGGGGCGTCCCGACGTGCCCCCCGTCCCGCACGACCACCGCGTGTCGGGCGATCTCCCGCGCGCGGCGCGGCTCGACCTCCTGGTCGAGCAGCTCGAGGAGACCGGCGCCCGGGTCGTTCGCACCGTCACTCCCGGCGACGCGATTCGCTTGGAGCTCGAGCGGCTCGGCGCCGAGACGGTCGTGGTCGATGCCGGGCTCGCCGTCTCGTTTCGACCGGCCGGAATCGGCGTGCGCGAGGACGACGGGCTGAGCGCTGTCGAGCTCGACTCGATCGACGGCGCGGTGACGACCTGCCTCGCCGCCTGCGCGGAGACCGCGACGCTCGCGTTCGACGGTGGGCCCGGGCAGGGGCGACGAGCGATCACGCTCGTGCCCGACGTCCACGTCTGCGTCGTCGATGCCGACCAAGTCGTCGAGACCGTGCCGGAGCTGATCGCCCGTCTCGAACCTTCCGCCCGCGCCGGCCGCGCACTCGTCCTCGTCTCCGGACCGTCGGCGACCTCGGACATCGAGTTCCAGCGCGTCGAGGGCGTCCACGGGCCGCGCCGACTCGTGGTCGTGCTCGTCGACGACCGGCCGTAGACTGAACCGGCACGGGGTGTGGCTCAGCCTGGTAGAGCACCCGGTTTGGGGCCGGGAGGCCGTCGGTTCGAATCCGACCACCCCGAACAGGGCCGGGGGAACCCATGGTTCCCCCGCCGGCCCTCCTTCAGCCACGGGCGAGGCCACAGCGCGGCCAGCCTCCCGGGGGCGAAGCCGCCCTCCGGCATCGTGGGTCCGGCCAACCAAGGTCTGTCGTCAAGAGCACGTGTCCGACTGAAGTCGGACACGAACCAGTGACCGGTGTCCAACTTCAGTCGGACACCTGCTCTTCCGCTGGGCGCCGACCCACGCTCTCGTTACCGTTCGCCGGTGCGGATCGTCGCTCTTGCGCTCGGCGTGGTCGTGCTGCTCTGCGTCGCCTCCGGCAGCGCAGCGGCGCCGAGACCGCCGTTCCGCGTCTCGGTGACCGAGCTGCCGGTCAGCCTCCGCGAGACGATGACCGGTCGCTCGTGGCGATCCGGCTGCCCCGTGGGGCTCGACGACCTGCGTCTCGTGCGCGCTAGGCATTGGGGCTTCGACGACCGCGTCAAGACGGGGCGCCTGATCGTCCACCGTGACGTTGCGCGCGAGGTCGCGACCGTCCTGCGCCGCCTCTACACTGCCCGGTTTCCGATCCGCCGGATGGTGCCCGTCGATGCGTACGGCGCGAGCGACTTCCGCTCGATCGAGGCCGACAACACCTCCGCGTTCAACTGCCGGCCGGTCGAGGGCACCTCGCGCTGGTCGGAGCACGCGTACGGGCGCGCGATCGACCTCAACCCGATCGAGAATCCCTACGTCTACCCGGACGGGACGAGCTCGCACCGGGCGAGCTCGTCGTTCCTTTCCCGTGAGCCGTACCGACCGGGGATGGCGGTCGAGGGCGGTGTCGTCGTCCGCGCGTTCGACGCAGTCGGCTGGTCGTGGGGCGGCCGCTGGTTGGGGGCGAGGGACTACCAGCACTTCTCCGCGAGCGGCCGGTGACGGGCCGCTCGCGCTCCTCGCGACGCCGAGCTACTTCTCCGAGCCGCGCTGGCGTGTGCAGGGAAACGAGGTGTTCGTCCCCGAGTTGATCCGCTTCGTCGACGACCGCGTCCGCCGACGCGCGCATCGCACTCGCGATCACCCCGAGCGACCCGGCTACGTCCTGCTGGTGCCGGGGCTGCGGCGGTTCGAGCTCGTGCGGGCCGGGGCGGGCGACGCGCCGCGAGCAACCTGGGCGTTCGTCAGCCAGTCGGCACGGACGGGCCGCTCGGGTTTCTTCTGCTCAGCATGGCGCAAGCTGCGAGACGCGCCTGATGACTCGCAGATCCTCCGCCGTGCGTCGCAGTCGTGCTAGACGTCGAGATGGAGCCGAAGCGCATCGTCGAGCCGTCGCATAAACGGGGGCGGCAGCATTCCGATGCGGCGTTCGAGACGCTCGACCGCAACTGCCCGGATCTGCTCCGTCTGTGCCTTCGAGTCACGAGGGAGGTTGCACTCGGAGGCCGGCAAGAGAACCTGGAAGGGATAGACGCGCTCGACGTTCGTCGTCAACGGCACCACCGTCACGACACCGCGCCCGTGCCGGGCTGCCGACCGGTTGGCGCCGTCGTTGGAGACGATGACCGCGGGGCGGCGTTGTCCAGTCACCTCGCTTTCGCGCGCCGGCTCGAAATCGACCAGCCTGACGTCGCCCCGAAGCATTACTCCTCCGTCAGCCCGTCGGCGATCGTGGTCTCCCAGAGCTCTGCATCGTCCGATCGCTGCCACTCGACCCAAGCGGCGAGGTACGCGTCTTCGAGCCCAGCGTTGCTCAGGAGCCGAACGGCCTTCTGAAGAACCGCAGACCGGGATCCGTATCCGTGAGTCCTGGCGTAGCGGTCGAGGAACTCGACGTCCTCGTCTGCGAGACTGACACTCAGTTTCATACCGTTCATACTACCACGGTAGTATTGCGGTTGCTACCAGCGAAGCGGGCGACCGGGCTCGAACCGGCGACATTCAGCTTGGAAGGCTGACGCTCTACCAACTGAGCTACACCCGCGTTGGATCTAGCGTAGCGCCGTGAGCCCGGACGCATGGTCGTGGAGCCTCGAGGCCGCCGTTCCGGTTGTTCTTGCGGCCGGGTATCTCGCGACCGTCCGGACGCAGACCCGGCGCTGGCTCGCGTTCGTCGGAGGGTGTGCGCTGCTCGCGCTCGCGCTCGTCAGCCCGCTCGACACGCTTGCGCGCGACTACCTCGTCTGGGCGCACCTGCTGCAAAACGTCCTGCTCGCCGAGTGGGCGCCGCTCCTCCTCGTGCTCGGTGTGCCACCGGCGCTCGCCGCGTCGCTCACGCGCGCCCGACCCGTCCGCGTCCTGACCCACCCGTTCGTCGCGCTGCCGCTCTGGGTCGGCACCTACGCCGCCTGGCACGTGCCTGCGCTCTACGACGCCGCGCTCCGGCACCCCAACACGCTCCTTCCGCTCGAGCACGCCACGTACGTCGTGACGGGCGTCCTGTTCTGGTGGTGCGTCTGGCAGGACGCGCCGCACCGGCTCCCCTCCGCCGCGCGGGCCGGGTACGTCGTCGCCGCGTTCGTGTTCTCGGCCCCGCTCGGTCTCCTGCTCGCGCTCGTCCCGGAGCCGATCTACGACACCTACGCGGAGGCGCCGGAGCGGGTCTGGGGAATGACCCGGCTCGAGGATCAGCAGCTCGGGGGCATGACGATGGCGGGCGAGCAATCGGTCGTCTTCTTCGTCGTCTTCGGGCTGTGGTTCCTCCGGTTCCTCGCCGAGCAAGAGCGTCTCGAGGAAGTAGCCTGAGTGCCGTGCGAGGCGCCGTGCTTCTGGTCACCGTCGGTCTCGCCCTCGCCTTTGGCGCTTCGGTTGGGGCGAAGGAAGGGCGCCCGGGCTTTCCGCTGGGCGTGGCGGCCGGGGAGGTGACGCCGACCTCCGTCAAGCTCTGGGCGCGCGCACCGAAACCGGAACCCGTAGCGATCATGGTGCTCCCGCCGGGAGCGGGAACGCGCGCCAATCCGATCCGCGCGTACAGCGTCCCAGCCACGTCGGCGACCGACCTCACCGTGCAGCGCGTCGTGACCGGCCTTCGTCCGGCCACGACCTATCGCTACCGCTTCTGGCAGGGCGACGTGTCGAGCCGGCTCGGCACGTTCCGGACACCGCCGCGATCGAGCGTCCGCGCGCGTGTCAGCTTCGCGTTCACCGGCGACGCGGACGCGACGCCCGGCACAAACGGGCGGCCCGGGTTCAACGGTTTCGAGACCTACGGCGCGATGGCGCGGGAGCGGAACGACTTCAACCTCAACTTCGGCGACACGATCTACTCGGACTCGGAGCTTGCGGGCGCCGTCGTCGCACGCACCGTCGATCAGAAGCGCGCGAAGTACAAGCTCGCGCTCGCCCTCGAGCCGCTGCGCCGTCTGCGGGCAGGTGCGGGGCTGTACAGCGGCTGGGACGACCACGAGTTCGTGAACGACTACTCGCGGGCCGAGCACGGCGCCGCGATCTACGAGGCAGGCGTGCGCGCCTTCCTCGACTACGCGCCGTCGACCTACCGCCCGGCAACAGGGCTCTACCGCAGCTTCCGCTGGGGCAGGAACCTCGAGCTCTTCTTCCTCGACGGCCGCAGCTTCCGCAGCGGGAAGGTCACCGCGGTCTGCGGGTCGGACCTCGCGCCGACAGCGCCGCCGGCGGTGCGACAGGCGTTCGCGTCGCTCGCGCCCGCTCTGGCCCGGCCCGTGCCGCAAGCGTGCCTCGAGGCGATCGCCTCGCCCGACCGGACGCTGCTCGGCGCCGCGCAGCTCGCGGCGTTCACGCGGGCGATCAAAGCCTCGACTGCGACCTTCAAGGTCGTCGTCAATCCGGTGCCCATGATGCAGCTCTACGCCCTGCCGTACGACCGCTGGGAGGGGTACGCGGCGGAGCGCGCACGTGTCCTCGACGCCTTACGGGGCGTCCGGAACGTCGTCTTCCTCACGACTGACACGCACGCCCACCTGATCGGCGAGATCCGGACGCAGACCTTCGGCCCGACCGGTCCGGTCGGGACGGGAATCTTCGAGGTGGTCGCCGGCCCGGTCGCGACGAACACCTACGCGAAGGAGATCGACTCGTTCCTCGGCTCGCCCGGCTCAGGCGCGGTCGTGAGCGGCGCCTTCTTCAAGCCGCAGCCCCCTGCGGGTCTGGGCCTGCGCTGCGCCCAAACCGACGCGTACGGCTATGGGCAGGTGACCGTCACCGCGACGACGCTGACCGTCCAGCCGAAGACCGCTCGGGGTGGACGCGTGACGGACGTGACGGGCATGCCGTGCGCGCCGCTCGTCGTCCGCGCCACGTGACGGGCGTTCAGCTCTACCGCGAGCTCGTCGCCCTGCCGTACGCGAAGCCGCTCGTCGGCTGGTCGCTGCTTGCTCGGCTGCCGCTCGGAATGACGCCCTTCGCGCTGCTTCTGCTCGTTCGCGGGGAGGGGGACGGATACGGCACCGCCGGGCTCGTCGTCGCGATCTACGTGGTCGCGCTCGGGCTCGCCGCCCCTGTTCGGGGACGACAGGTCGATCGCCGCGGTCCCGCGCCAATCCTTCGGCTCGGCGCGCTCACCTACCCGGCGTGCCTCGCGCTGATCGTCGTGCTCGCGCTCCTCGACGCCGGCGCGCCTGCCCTCGCAGTCGCTGCGGTCGCAGCCGGTTTCGTGCACCCGCCGATCGGCTCGGCCGTACGCATCGTCTGGCCGCGCATCGCCACGGGCGACCTCCGCTCGACCGCGTTCGCCTTCGAAGCGGCCGTCCAGGAGGTCTTCTTCGTCGTCGGGCCGTTGCTCGCAGCCGTGCTCGCCACGGTCGACCCCGTGCTCGCCGTCGCGGGCGCCGGCCTCGCGAGCCTCGTGGGAACGATGGGCCTGGCCCGGCTGCGGCCGATCCGCGAGATGCCGCCGTCGCGCGAGGGCGGCGCCGGGCTCGCGGGCGCGCTCGGCTCGCCCGGCGTCCGCACCGTTGTTCTCTACGCGACCGCGATCGGCGTCTCGTTCGGCGCGGTCGAGCTCGCGATGCCGGCATTCGCCGAGGAGCGTGGCGCGCGCGAGCTTGGTGGCATCGCGCTCGGCTGCTTTGCCGCCGGCAGCCTGGTCGGTGGCCTCGTCGCGGGGATGCGGCCACCCCGTGACGACCTACGGCGCTTCCTCGCCGGTGCGATCGCCCTCGCTATCGCGCTGGCCGGGCTCCAGCTCGCGATCTCGCTTCCGACCCTCGCGCTCCTCGCGTTCGTGGCCGGCCTGCCGATCGCCCCGACGGTCGCGGCGCTGTACCTTGCGATCGATCGGACGGCGACCCAGGGCACCGCAGCAGAGGCGTTTGCCTGGTTCGGCACGGCCGTCTCGGTCGGCTTCGCGCTCGGATCGGCCGTTTCCGGCACGCTCGTCGAGGAGCGAGGCGTTCGCTGGGCGTTCGGGCTCGGGGCGGCGGTCGCGCTCGGCGCCGCCGTCGTCGGCTGGCTGCGACGCGAGACGTTCCGGGCCGAGCGATCGCGACCGCGGGCGGAGCCCCTCCTGAAAGCGCCCCCGGGAGGGCTCGAACCTCCGACCTAGGGATTAGAAGTCCCTCGCTCTATCCGGCTGAGCTACGGGGGCGGGTGCTCGTCGTAGAGTACGGCCGATCGACGGGACTCGCGCCTCGCCCTCTGTGCGAACGCGCGATTACACGTTCCTCTCTCCGGCGGTGCGAGCGAATCGCGTGACAGTTCGCGCACACGAGCTCGCACTTCGCAATCTCGTCGAGAACGCGCTTGCGGCTACCGCGCCGTGCGAGGGCAGCAAGATCCGCTGTCTTGCTGCGGCCAGGAAGGTGATCCCAATGCATTGCAACGGGGTGAAACGCGTGCCCACAATCAGTGCACGGACGTCCGGCCTTCAAGGCGGTGTACCACCTTAGGAACTCCGTGTGCCGACGCAGGTTCTGCGCTTGGCGTCGTGCCCTGTTCGCTTGGTAGTGAGCAGCGGCGTGCTCGCGCTTGCACGACTTACACCAGAGCTGGTGGCCATCCTTCGCGCGATGGAACTGATCCAACGCCTGCTCTCGACCGCAGCGGCCGCAGTAGCGCGTTGTCGGCCCATCGCCTCTCATGTGTACGTACGTATGTTCCCATACCAGGCGGACAAAACGGGTGCCGTGGACGGTGCTGTGTCCGCTACGCCGCGCCTGCTCGCGAAGATCTCGTCGACGATTCGAGAGGCGCTCGCTCATGGCGGGCACCTTCGCTCGACCGTGATACTGCGGCGGTGGTCGTAGGGCTCATCGGCGCAGGAGAGATGGGAAGCGCGCTCGGCGCGCGTCTGCGCGACGGAGGCGTGCGGGTCGTGGTTGCGCTCGACGGGCGCAGCGACCGAACCCGCTCGCTCGCGCGCGACGCGGGGCTGGACAACGTCGGCTCCCTTGCGGCGGTTTTCCATGAGGCGGAGATCGTCCTCTCCGTCGTCCCACCCGGCGAGGCTGCTCGTGCGGTCGAGGCGATTGTCGCGAGCACCGGAAGCAACCGACCGCTCGTCGCCGACCTCAACGCCGTCGCGCCGTCGACGGTCCGCGAGCTCGCGGCCACGCTCGGGCGGGCGGGCGTCGATCTGGTCGACGGCTCGATCTCGGGGCCGCCACCCCGCGAGAGTGGCACGACACGGATCTACCTGTCAGGCGGTCGTGCGGATGAAGTAGCCGCGCTGCCGCTCGAAGGCGTCGACCGCGTCGTCGTCGGGGCCGAGGTCGGGCTCGCGTCCGCGGTCAAGATGTCCACGGCGTCGGTCTACAAGGGCCGGGTCGCGGTGCTCGCGCAGGCGCTGCGGGCAGCGCACGCGAACGGCGTCCTCGGCCCGGTGCTCGACGACCTCGCCGAGACCGGCCTCGCCGACCGCGAGCGCACGGCGGAGACACTCGCCCGCGCGTCGGCGAAGGCGTGGCGCTACGTCGACGAGATGCGCGAGATCGCGTCGACCCAAGCGGCCGTCGGGCTGCCACCCGAGCTCTTCGAGGCGTTCGCGCTCGTCTATTCGGGGCTCGCCGAGCACGCGGTCGCCGATGCGCCCGAGCACGTCGACGGAGCGATTGCGCTCGAGGACGTGCTCGATCGGCTCAACGCGGGAGCCGAAGGCCGAGCCGCCGCGGCACCCCCGTCACGAGACGCGTGACCGGGTCGACCGGCCGGCCGGCCTGCTCGGCGGAATCCGCCCGGACGAGCGCCGAACGGACGAGCGAGCCGCCCGCCCAACGCAGTGGCTCGGGCGGCATGCGCTTCGGCTCGGGCTCGACGAGCCCGAGCCGCGTCAGCTCGTCGCGGCGGTCGAGCGCGAGACGCGCGAGGATCTCGCCACCCAGATAGGTCGGCCCGACGCCGTTCCCGGTGAACCCGAAGCCGAAGTGCACTCGACCGCGGCTGCCGAAGATCGGGAGGTGCGTGGGGGAGACGTCGATCGGCCCGCCCCACGCATGCGTGAGACGCCGCCCTCGGAGCGCCGGGAAGAATCGGACGAGATCGCGCGCGGCCGTGGCAACGACGACGCGGTCGAGCTCGAGCCGGTCGAGCCGTCGCGCACCGAAGCCCATCCGGCCGCCGCCCCAGCCGAACGCGATGCGCCCGTCGCGCGTCGTCCTGAGGTAGTGGAGGAGCGTCCGTCCGTCGCCGATCGGCTCGCCACCCGTCCAGCCGAGCTCGTCGAGCACCTCGGGGACGGGCTCGGTCAGGACGATGTGGCTCGACGCGACCGCGTGCGCGAGCCGGAACCCCGGAAAACCGACGGTCGCGCTGCCCGCGGCGATCACGATCGTTCCCGCACGTACGCGACCGCGCTCGGTGACGACGGCGCCGGCCGAAGGTATCCGCCGGGCGGATGTGTGCTCGTGGAGCCGCACGCCGGCGCGGACGACCGCATCGCGAAGCCCTAGCGCGAGCCGGGCGGGCTGCACGGTCGCTGAGAGCCGCACGATCGCGCCGCCGTGGAACCCGGCCGCGCAGCGGGTCTCGAGCTCGTCGGCCGAGATCGGGCGGATCTCGTCAGGCGCGCCGACGGCGGCGCAGGCGGCGATCGCGTCGTCCGACGAGCCGAGCTGCGCCGCCGAGGTCGCCACGTAGAGCGTCGGCGCGCGCCGGAACCAGGCGTCGACGCCCTCGCGCTCGCACCAGGCCTCGATCCCGTCGAGCGGCCGCTCCGACGCGCGCGCCACTGCCACGGCTGCCGTATCCCCGAGCCGATCGCGGAGGATCGGGAGGTCGTCCCACAACGTCGAGACGAACCCGCCGTTCCGGCCGCTCGGACCATGACCGGCGAGCCCGGCCTCGAGCACGACGATGTCGATCTCCGGCTCGAGCGCCTTCAGCTGCCACGCCGTCCAGAGCCCGAGATAGCCGCCACCGACGACGGCGACGTCTGCGGTCGCCTCGCCCTCGAGCGGTGGTCGTGGGTCGATCGGCCCCGCCTCCTCGAGCCACCAGCCGAACCGCGTGTGGCGCATCGCGCTCATCGGTGCCTCCGAGCCTAAGGCTCTCTGGTAGCCGGGTATCCTGGGATGGCCGCGCGGTGGCGGTAGCTCAGTTGGTAGAGCCCCGGGTTGTGGTCCCGGTGGTCGCGGGTTCGAGTCCCGTCCGCCACCTTTCTTCTACGCTCCTCGCGACGGCCCCGTAGCTCAGTGGATAGAGCGGCAGGCTTCGAACCTGCGCGCGGAGGTTCGATTCCTCCCGGGGCCACAGGGCGGGGGAAACCATGTTTCCCCCGCCAGCCCCCTTTTTCAGCCACCGGCGTGGGCAGGCGCGGCCAGCCTCCCCGGCGACGCCGCCGCCCTCCGGCGTCCCAGCGCTCGGCCAACCCAGCTCTGTGCGAGAAACCGACCTTCGGCTCCCTCAGTCGGGTGAGCGGACGAGGGCGAGCAGGTAGGCGGCTGTCGCGCCCAGGACGAGCGTGGCCTGCACGGCAAGCCACACGCCCTCGCGCGGGGCGGCAAAGCCGACGAGCGCCGCGGCGACGACGAGGACGACTGCGAGCCGGCCGAGGTGGCCGACGCTCCTTCGGTACCAGGGTGCCCGCTCGCGCACGGCCGAAAGGCTGCCATACACATCCCTGGCTCAAGCGCGCCCCGTCACCGCCCGATACATGAGGTATGCCGGGCCGGCATCCGTGGGTCGTCGCTGCGTTCGCGGTGGCGGGCGCCGTCTTCGCCTGCTTCGTCGTCGGCCTGCTGCTCGCGGGGAGCGAGACGACGGCTGGCGTGATCGTCGACGAGTGGCTCTACAACGGGCTCATCGTCGCGGCGTTCGCGATCACCGGTGCTCGGGCCGTCCTCGTCTGGGAGGACCGGCTCGCCTGGGGCATTCTCGCCCTCGCGCTCGGGTGCAACGCGTTCGCGGAGATCTACTTCCTCGTTGTCGCGCCGCAGAACTACCCGTCGCCTGCGGATGCGGCGTGGCTCGCGTTCTATCCCCTCTGCTACGCCGGGATCGTGTTGCTCGTCCGCCGCCGCGCGCGGTCGGTCGCCGGGATGCTCTGGCTCGACGGGCTCACCGCCGCGGTGGCCGCCGCGGCGCTCGGAGCCGCCGTTCTCGTCGAGGTCGTTCTCCGCTCGGCGGAGGGGTCGTTCAGCGCCGTCGCGACGAACGTTGCCTACCCGATTGGCGACATCCTCCTGCTCTCCGCCGTCTTCGGGGTGTTCTCGCTCGCGGCCTGGCGGCTCGAGCGACGCTGGCTCGTCCTCGGACTGGGGTTCCTCGCGACCGCGATCGCGGACGGCATCTACCTCTTCGAGATCGAGACGTACCGGCCGGGAAGCCTGCTCGACGCGCTCTGGCCGGCCTCGGCGCTTCTGATCGCGCTCGCTGCGTGGGTCGACGCACGACGCGAGCGCAGCCTCGAGCTCGAGGGCCGAGCGCTCCTCGTGGTGCCCGTCGTCTGCTCGCTCGTCGCGATCGGGATCCTGGTGGTCGACCACTCCGCAGGGATCAACCTCGCGGCGGTGATCCTCGCCGCGGGAACCCTCGCGCTCGTGCTCCTACGGCTCGCGGGGACGTTCCGCGAGAACGCGCAGCTGCTCGCGCTGACGCGGGCCGAGGCGGTCACGGACGCGCTGACCGGTCTCGGAAACCGCAGGCGGCTCGTGCTCGACCTCGAGCGCGCGCTCGCCGACGCCCACGCGCGCCCGGCGATCCTGATGATCTTCGACCTCGACGGGTTCAAGGGCTACAACGACAGCTTCGGTCATCCCGCCGGAGACGCGCTCCTTGCCCGCCTCGCGGCCAAGCTCGGGACGGTTCCTGGCGAGGACGGCGGCGCCTATCGGCTCGGGGGCGACGAGTTCTGTCTCGTCGCGCCCATCGTCGAGGGCGAGACGGAGGGACTCATCCACCGGGCGTGCGCCGCGCTCAGTGAGCACGGTGAAGGATTCGAGGTCTCCAGCTCGTTCGGCGCCGTGCTCCTCCCGGACGAGGCGGCCGACCCGAGCCAGGCGCTCGGGCTCGCCGACGAGCGCCTCTACGCGCAGAAGCGGTCTCGCCGGGCAGACAGCGATCGCTCGCTCCATTCGTTCTTCGAGGGCCTCGCCCAGCCCGAGCCGCCCATCGAGTCGCAGCAGGAGGCGGACGCGGTGACCGAGCTCGCCACCGATCTCGGGAAGCGCCTCGGGATGACCGCCACCGAGCGGCACGACCTCGCTCGGGCGGGACAGCTCCACGACCTCGGCAAGCTCGCGGTGCCGGACGAGATCCTCGGCAAGACGGGCACGCTCGACGAGCGCGAGTGGGAGTTCATCCACCGGCACACGGTCGTGGGCGAGCGCATCCTCCGCGCCTCCCCCGGGTTTCGCGCGGTCGCAGCGATCGTCCGCGCCACCCACGAGAACTGGGACGGGAGCGGCTACCCCGACGGGCTGGCGGGTGAGGCGATTCCGCTCGCGGCCCGCATCGTCCACGCCTGCGACGCGTACGTCGCGATGACCTCGCCGCGGCCGTATCGCGTGGCGCGCGACGGCGAGTCCGCGCTCTCGGAGCTCGAGCGCTGCTCTGGGACCCAGTTCGACCCCGCGGTCGTCCGCGTGCTGGTCGCGCACCTCCGCGAGGCGATCGAGGCTGCAGCCTAGGGGACTGGCCCCGCAGGAGCCCCCGCGCGACGAGCGACGCCGATCCAGCGCACGGCTCGTAGCACGGGGGTCAGTCCCCTGCGGGGACAGACCCCTGAACATGACTCCGTCCGAACCGGGTCCTACCCTCCGCTCCATGATCGTCGGGATCGTCGTGTTCGCGGTCGTGTTCCTCGCCGGTCTCGCCCTCGGCACGAAGACGCGGCGACCGCTCCCCACGGCGTGCGTCGTCGTCGGAGCGTTCTGCGCGCTGCTCGTGATCCAGGCGAACGAGCCGTTTGTCGCCTTCTCGGCCTTCGCGCTGATCGCTCTCACGGGGATCGTCTTCGACACGGTGCGCGAGACCGTGGGCCTCCTGCTCGGCCGCTGATCACGCGTCCGCGATCGAGAGCGCGTAGAGCCGTCCGTCGCGCTCCTCGAGGGCGCAGCGAACCGGATCGCCGGAGTCCGCGTGCTCTTGCAGGTGCTCGAGATCGAAGCCGTACTCGACGTCGTCGGCTATCCAGACCTCGAGCCGGCGTCCGTCGCTCTCCACGGTGAACGCAGAGATCTCGGCCCCGTCGCCGCGCAGCTCCACGATCGACCCCGGGACCTCGCTGGGCGCCTGGGCCGCACCGCCACACCCGGACATCGCGAGGAAGGCGAGCACCGCGAGCAGCACCGGAAACCGGCGACTCCGTGACGAGTGCGGGAGACGGGCGGTCGTCAGATGCGGGCGAGAGGACTCGAACCTCCAAGGGCCGAAGCCCACCGGGACCTAAACCCGGCGCGTTTGCCAATTCCGCCACGCCCGCAGTCGATCGGAGCCTAGCGCCGCGCCCGACGGAGCTCGTGTCCGACGGACGTCGAACACGGAGCACGCCTTCGCCCGACCGCACCTGGAGGGCGGGTTCTCCTAGCGCTCCTCGGCGCAGCTGAGGAACCCCGGCTGCTTGAATCACGGGATGAGTCAGGTCGAGGAGCTCGGCGGGAACCGCGTCCGCCTGACGGTGGACGTCACGCCGCACGAGCTCGAGCACGCTGTCGAGCATGCGGCCTCCGACCTCTCCGAGTCGATCCGGATCCCCGGGTTCCGGCAGGGCAAGGTTCCGCGCCAGGTGCTGCTCGCGAAGGTTGGAAAGGAGCGCCTCTGGCGGGAGGCGGTCGAGTCGCACATCGGCGGTTGGTTCTGGAACGCCGCCGCCCGCACGCGTCTGCGCCCGGTCGCGACGCCGCAATACGAGTTCGACCTGCCGGGCAGCGACGCCGACCCGTGGCGCTTCATCGCGACGGTCGAGGTGCAGCCGACGCCCGAGATCGTCGACTGGACGACGCTCGAGGTGCCGTCCGCCGAGGTGACGGTGCCGGAGGATCTCGTGCAGGCGGAGCTCGACGCGCTCCGCAGCACGGTCGCCGAGCTCGTCCCGGCCGACGACCGGGCTGCGCAGGAAGGGGACACCCTGGTCATCGACCTCGTGGCCGCGAACGGTGCCGGACAGCCCGACACCGTCGTCGAGCTCGGCGCGGGGAATCTGCCGGCCGAGGTGGAGCGTGCGCTCGTCGGCGCCTCTGTCGGCGACACGCGCGCCGTGCGCTACGAGCTGGCGGACGGCACCGAGGAGCAGGTCGAGGTCTCGCTCAAGCACGTCAACGAGAAGGTTCTCCCCGAGGTCGACGACGAGCTCGCGCGCGCCGCGAGCGAGTTCGACACGCTCGCCGAGCTGCGTGGCGACATCGAGGGGCGACTGCGGGCCATCGTGGAGGAGCGCGTCGACGCAGCCTTCCGGGCGGCCGCCGTCGACGAGCTCGTCCGCGCCTCGAACGTCCTGGCCGCGGGCCCGCTCGTCGAGACGCGCGCCCGCGAGCTGCTAAACGGATTCGTCCGCTCGCTTGCGAACCGGGGGATCTCTCCCGAGGCGTACTTCCAGGCGACGGGTCAGTCGCCGGAGGTGCTGACCGCGCAGGTGCGCACCGAAGCGGCCCAATCCGTCGCCCGCGAGCTCGCCCTCGAGGCGGTGGCCGAGCGCGGCGGGATCGTCGTCTCGGACGACGAGGTCAAGGAGCTGATCCGCGAGCAGGCCGAGGGAGCCGACGAGGACGCCGACGCGATGATCGAGGACATTTGGGTGCACGGCCACCAGGAGGCGCTTCGCGAAGACCTCCGCCTCCGCGCCGCGCTCGACCGGCTCGCAGCCGAGGTACAGCCGATCGCTCCCGAGACCCACGCGGCGCGGGAGGCGATCTGGACGCCCGACAAGGAGAAGCCCGCGGGCGAGACGAAACTGTGGACCCCCGGCGATCCCGCTCCGCGGGATCGCTAAGAAGAGCACTGAGAGGACGGGATGATCGCGACGGTGAGATGTAGGTCTGTTAGCCGTTTCCCGAGCGAAGCGAGGGAAACGGAATGAGCCCCCTAGTGCCGATGGTGATCGAGCAGACGTCGCGCGGCGAGCGGTCGTTCGACATCTACTCGCGCCTCCTGAACGAGCGCATTGTCTTCCTGGGCACGGCAGTCGACGACCAGATCGCGAACCTGATCATCGCCCAGCTCCTCCACCTCGAGTCGGAGGATCCGGACAAGGACATCAACCTGTACGTCAATTCGCCCGGGGGCGACGTGTACGCGGGGCTCGCGATCTACGACACGATGCAGTTCGTCAAGCCCGACATCGCGACGACCTGCATCGGGATCGCGATGTCGATGGGCGCGCTGCTGCTTACGGGCGGCAAGGAGGGGAAGCGCGCCGCGCTTCCGAACGCGAAGATGCTGATCCATCAGGTGTGGACACCGGGTGGCGGCCAGGGCCAGGCGGCGGACATCGAGATCCGCGCTCGCGAGGTGATCAGCCTGAAACGGCGCTTGGAGGAGATTCTGGCCAAGCACACGAATCAGCCACTCGACAAGATCACCAAGGACACCGACCGCGACTACTTCATGAGCTCCCAGGAGGCCGTCGAATACGGCCTCATCGACCGGGTGATCGAGCACCGCTAGACCGGCAGAGGTAGCCGGTTCCCCGAGATCGGAGTAAAAGGAGACCTGTGGCCCGAGCAAGCGAGGGAAACGAGCAGCTGCTCTGCAGCTTCTGCGGCAAGAGCCAGCGGCAGGTCAAGAAGCTGATCGCCGGGCCTGGCGTCTACATCTGCGACGAGTGCATCGATCTCTGCAACGAGATCATCGACGAGGAGCTCACCACTCCGACGACGCTCGACCTCGACAACCTCCCGCGCCCACGCGACATCTACTCCGTCCTCGACGACTACGTCGTCTCGCAGGAGGAAGCGAAGCGCACCCTCGCGGTCGCCGTCTACAACCACTACAAGCGCGTCCGCATGGGGCTCAACGAGGAGGCGGACGTCGAGCTGCAGAAGTCGAACATCCTGCTGCTCGGGCCGACGGGCTGCGGCAAGACGCTTCTCGCGCAGACGCTCGCGCGGATCCTCAACGTCCCCTTCGCGATCGCCGACGCGACCGCGCTCACCGAGGCCGGCTACGTCGGCGAGGACGTCGAGAACATCCTGCTGAAGCTGATCCAGGCGGCCGATTTCGACATCAAGAAGGCCGAGACGGGGATCATCTACATCGACGAGGTCGACAAGATCGCGCGGAAGGCGGACAACCCGTCGATCACGCGCGACGTCTCGGGTGAGGGCGTCCAGCAGGCGCTGCTCAAGATCCTTGAGGGAACGATCGCGTCGGTTCCGCCGCAGGGCGGTCGCAAGCACCCGCATCAGGAGTTCCTCACGATCGACACGACGAACGTCCTCTTCATCTGCGGCGGTGCGTTTTCGGGCCTCGACAAGATCATCGCGCGGCGCACCGGCCGGAACGCCGTCGGCTTCGGCGCCGACATGCGCTCGAAGGGGGCAGAGGAGTCCTCCGCGCTTCTGACGCAGGTCATGCCCGAGGATCTCGTGAACTTCGGGCTGATCCCCGAGTTCATCGGCCGCCTACCCGTCGTCTCGGCCGTGCACCAGCTCCGCCGCGACGACCTCGTCCGCATCCTCACCGAACCGAAGAATGCGCTCGTCCGGCAGTACCAGCGCTTCTTCGGCTACGACACGATCGACCTCGTCTTCACCGACGACGCGCTCTCGGAGATCGCCGAGCGGGCCCTGCTCCGCGAGACCGGTGCGCGCGGTCTGCGCTCGATCATCGAGGGCGCACTGCTGGACGTCATGTTCGAGCTCCCCTCGCGTCGCGACGTCTCGAAGTGCGTGATCACGAAGGAGACGATCTCGAAGGGCATCAACCCGACGCTCGTCACGCACGGCGTGCCGGACGAGCTCGACGAGCTGGTCGAGGGCACCGGCTAGGGCGTCCCGCTTCGCGGGCCGCCTATGAAGGGCAGTCTCGTAATGGGCGCGGGTGGTTCCTAGGTGGCGCGCGTGAGCGCGACACCCGACGCTGCCTTGCAGCGCGCTAGACTTTGACCATGCGGAGAGGCGATCTGTCCCCGGTATCGACGCGGCGCCCGCGCTAGACGCCCGCCGGTCGCCGCCGCCCGCATTCGAGCCGCCGATGAACCCGTCGTACGACCCTGCCGCAATCGAGCGTGGCTGGCAGGAGATGTGGGAGGCGGAAGGCCTCTACGCCGCCGGGGCCGGTCGTCGGCGGGACGAGAGCTACGTGATCTGCGTGCCGCCCCCGAACGTGACGGGCGACCTGCACATGGGGCACGCGCTCAACGGCTCGCTGCAGGACGTCCTCGTCCGCTGGCACCGCATGCGTGGCTTCGACACGCTCTGGCAGCCAGGCTATGACCACGCGGGGATCGCGACGCAGAACGTGGTCGAGAAGCAGCTCGTCGCGGAGGGCACGTCGCGGCAGGAGCTCGGCCGCGAGGAGTTTCTCGAGCGGACGTGGCAGTGGCTCGAGGAGACCGGCCGCACCATCATGGGGCAGTACCGCCGGCTCGGCGCCTCGCTCGACTACGGACGCGAGCGGTTCACGATGGACGACGCGTACATCGGCGCCGTGATGACCTTCTTCGTCCGTCTCTGGGAGGCGGGCTGGATCTACCGCGCGAACCGGATCGTGAACTGGTGCCCGCACCACGAGACGGCGATCTCCGACCTCGAGGTGGAGCACGTCGACGTCGACGACATCCTCGTCTACGCCCACTATCCCTTCGCCGAGGGCGACGGCGGGATCACGATCGCGACGGTGCGCCCGGCGACGATCCTCGCGGACGTCGCGGTCGCCGTGCATCCGGACGACGCACGGTACCGCGACGCGGTCGGGCGCGAGGTGATCGTCCCCGTGGTCGAGCGGCGCGTGCCGGTGATCGCCGACGAGCGGGTCGAGCCCGAGTTCGGCACGGGCGCGCTCAAGGTCACCCCGGGACACGACCCGCTCGACTTCGAGCTCGGCCAGACCCACGCGCTCGAGACGCTCACCGTGATCGGGCCGGACGGCCGCCTCCTCGCCGAGGGGTTCGAGGGACTCACGCAGTCGGAGGCCGACGCTCGCGTCGTGGCGTGGCTCGATGAGCGCGGCAGGCTCGAGAAGCGGGAGGCGTACCGCCATGCGGTCGGGACGTGCGAGCGCTGTCACTCCCGGATCGAGCCGCTCGTCTCGCCGCAATGGTGGTGCCGGATGGACGGGCTCGCCCGCCCGGCGATCGACGCGCTCTGCGAGCAACGCGTGCGCTACCACCCCGAGAGCCAGCATCGCTTCGCGATCGCGTCGCTCGAGCAGGCACCCGACTGGTGCGTCTCGCGCCAGCTCTGGTGGGGGCACCAGATCCCGATCTGGACCTGCCCCGACGGTCACCGAACGTGTACGTGGCCCGAGCCGGACGCGTGCGCGGAGTGCGGCTCGCGGGAGCTGACGCGCGAGCCCGACGTGCTCGACACCTGGTTCAGCTCGGCGCTCTGGCCGTTCGCGACGCTCGGCTGGCCGGAAGAGACCGAGGAGCTCGAGCGGTACTACCCGGGCGACGTCAACTCGACGGCGCGGGAGATCATCCGTCTCTGGGAGAACCGGATGATCTTCTCCGGCCTCTTCCTCATGGACGAGATTCCGTTCACCGACGTGATCATCCATTCGACGGTGCTCGCCAGCGACGGACGGCGCATGTCGAAGAGCCTCGGCACCGGCGTCGACCCCATGGAGCCGATCGAGGCGCACGGGGCCGACGCGACGCGGTACGGCCTTCAGAAGACGTCGTCCACCCAAGATGTCCGCTACTCGGTCGGGGCGATCGAGGAGGGTCGCAAGCTCGCGACGAAGCTCTGGAACGTCGCGCGGCTGATCCTCCAGCACGCCGAAAGCGTCGAGCCGGCGGCGCGACCCGCGACGCTCGAGGAGCGATGGCTCCTCGCCCGACTCGACGCCGCTCGCGCCGACGTCGAGGACGCCTGGTCACGCTTCGACTTCGCCGCCGCGACGAGCGTCCTCTACCGGGTCACGTTCGACGACTTCTGCGACTGGTACGCCGAAGCGGTGAAGCCTCGGCTCTACGACGGCGAAGCCAACGCGCGCGCCACGGCCCTCCATGCGCTCGAGCGCCTGCTGACGCTTCTCCACCCGCTGCTGCCGCACGTGACCGAGGAGATCTGGACGCAGCTCCCGTCGCGCGATGCCCGCCTGATCGTCTCGCCCTGGCCGGCGGCCGACGACACCCACGCGGATGTGCTCGGCGCCCTCGACAGGGTCCGCGAGGCCGCGCAGGTCTTCCGTCGCAGCGGTGTCCAGGTCGAGCTCGGAAACGACGACGAGCGACGCATCTTCGCCGCGGTCGTGCGTCCCGAGCGGCACCGGGTCGAAGGTGACGTCACGGCCGAGCACGCGCGGCTGCGGAAGGAGATCGCCCGCGCCGAGGGGATGCTCGCCAACGAGCGGTTCGTCGAGAACGCGCCCGCCGCGGTGGTCGAGGCCGAGCGCGGCAAGCTCGAGCGTTACCGGCGTGAGCTCGAGCTCCTCGGCGGCTGACGGCGGCGGGCGAGAGACGCTTGTGTTGAAGTAACACAAGCGTTGTCCACCCAGCCGCCTCCGCACCGCTCCGCGCCCGCCGGCGCTACCTCCGTGAGCGGCCTCGCGTGGCTCGACTCGCTCACGCCGTGGCCGCGCGACGGGTTCGGGGTCGAGCGGATGCAAAAGCTCCTCGCCGAGCTTGGCGACCCACAGGCGGGGCTGCCGGCGATCCACGTCGTCGGGACGAACGGCAAGTCCACGACGACGCGCCTCTGCGAGGAGCTCCTGCTCGGTGCAGGCCTGCGGACCGGCGCGTTCCTGTCGCCCCACGTGCGCTCGTGGAGCGAGCGCGTCCGCGTGAACGGCGCAGAGGCCGAGCTCGACGCCCCGGTCGAGCTCGTCCGTCCCGCGGCAGAGCGCCTGCAAGCGACCCAGTTCGAGGTGATCACCGCAGCCGCCATTATTGTCTATAAAGACAACAACATCGAGGCTGCGGCGATCGAGGCGGGACTGGGCGGTCGCTACGACGCCACGAACGTGCTCGACGGCGTCCGTGTGGTCGTGCTGACGAACATCTCGCTGGAGCACACCGAGGTGCTCGGCTCGACGCGCGAGGCGATCGCCGCCGAGAAGCTCGCGGTCGTCCGCCCGCGGTGCACGGTGGTCGTCGGTGAGCCGGAGTGGGAAGAGGCGGCGCTCGCGGCCGGCGCGGAACGGGTGATCGTCCCAGGCGGTGAGGCCTTGCAACAGTCTGTTGCAAGTTCTGCGTCGCTCGCCGTCGCTGCCGTGGAGGCCTTCCTCGGCCGGCCCGTCGACCCGGCCGGGCTCGGGGGCGTAACGCTGCCAGGGCGGCTCGAGCACCGTCCGGGGGAGGTGCGAGACGGTGCGCACACGCCCGATGGCGTCCGGTGGCTCCTCGACCATCTGCCCGCCGGCGAGTACACGGTGCTCGCGTCGATCCTGGAGGACAAGGACGTGGACGGGATGCTCGAGAAGCTCGCGACGGTGGGACGGAGCTTCGTCGCCACGCGGTCCTCGCATCCGCGCGCGTTCCCCGCCGGCGAGCTCGCCGACCGGGCCGGCAGGTTCTTCGACCGAGTGGAACGAGACGACGACCCGGTGTCGGCGCTCGAGCGCGCACACGCCCTCGGCGAGCCGGTGCTCGTCACGGGCTCCCTCTACCTCATCGGCGACCTGGACGCGGTGCGGCGTTGAGCAGGAAGCGTGGTCGCATGCGCGAACGCCTGACCGTACTCGGCTTTGCGACGTTGCTGCTCGCGGTGATCGTGGGAGGGGCGTTTGCGGCCGGGTATATCCTCGGCAAGCTCCTCCTCTGACGATGCGCCTTCTCCTCGCCGCCGCCCCCTTAGACGAGACGTTCTTCGAGTCGGGGACGTGGGGAGCGATCCGGAACGTCGGGATCTTCCTCGCGCTCGTCTTCTGGGCGGCGACCGTCTACTGGGTCTTCAAAGACGCCCGCCGCCGGATCGGAGACCCGTGGCTCGTGGCGATCGCGACGCTGCTCGGTGCCGTTCCTCCGTTCATCGGCCCGCTCATCTACATGCTCTTCCGGCCACCCGAGTACCTCGACGACGTGCGCGAGCGTGAGCTCGAGATCCTCGCGATCGAGGAGCAGCTCGCCGAGCGGGATCTCCGCTGCCCCGTGTGCAAAGGTGTTGTCGATCCGTCCTTCCTCGTCTGCCCGGTGTGCACGACACGCCTCAAGCAGGCATGCGAGGAGTGCGCCGCGCCGCTCGAGCCGATCTGGCAGGTCTGTCCATACTGCGCGACCGCGGTTCCGCCGGGGATCGTGACCGGCGAGGACGTGCTGCAACCGTTGCGGCGCACGCGGTCGCGGCGCCGGACGTAGGCTTCGCGCCCGATGGCGGTCGAGACCACGCTCGTGCTCGTGAAGCCGGACGGTGTCCGGCGCGGCCTCTGCGGCGAGATCGTGGCGCGGTTCGAGTGCCGCGGCTACGACCTACGCGGCGCCCGGCTGCTCAAGGTCTCGAAAGCGCTCGCGCGGGAGCACTACGCCGAGCACCGGCAGCGCCCGTTCTTCGGCGAGCTGGTCGATTTCATCACCTCGGGTCCGGTGCTTGCGCTCGCGATCCGCGGCGAGGGCGCGATCGCCGGCGTTCGGACGCTGATGGGGGCGACGAACCCGGCCGACTCGGCGCCCGGGACGATTCGCGGCGACTACGCGACTCTGCTCGCGGAGAACGTCGTGCACGGCTCCGACTCGACCGCGAGCGCGCGCCGCGAGCTCCGCCTGTTCTTCCCCGACGGACTTCTTTGAGCTCGTCGCTCAGCGGCGACGCGCGTCGGAACCGCGAGCTCTGGACACGCTCGAACGCGGAGTTCACGGACGGGCAGGCGCGCTCCGCCTGGGCGGCGGAGGAGATCACGTGGGGCATCTGGAGCGTGCCCGAGGCGTCGCTCGAGACGCTCGGCCCGGTCGAGGGGCTCGACGTCGTCGAGCTCGGCTGCGGCACCGCGTACGTCTCCGCCTGGCTCGCGCGGCGTGGCGCGCGGCCGACCGGAGTCGACGTCACGCCGGCGCAGCTCGGGACCGCGCGGCGGCTCCAGGCCGAGCACGGAATCTCGTTCCCGCTCGTCGAGGCGAGCGCCGAGGACGTACCGCTGCCCGACGCCTCGTTCGATCTTGCGGTCTCCGAGTACGGAGCGAGCATCTGGTGCGACCCACACCGCTGGCTCCCCGAAGCGCATCGGCTGCTCCGGCCGGGCGGGCGGCTGTGGTTCCTCCGGAACAGCACGCTCGTGATGCTCTGCTCACCGGACGAAGGCGCCGCCGGCGAGGCGCTGCGCCGCCCGCAGCGCAGCCTCGGGAGACTCGAGTGGCCCGACGAGCCTGGTGTCGAGTGGCACCTACCGCACGGCGAGCTCTTCCGGCTTCTTCGTCGCACCGGTTTCGACGTCGTCGACCTCGTCGAGCTTTATCCAGCGGACGACGCAGCCGATCACCCGTACTACGACTTCGTCACCGCCGACTGGGCGCGCCGGTGGCCTGCCGAGGAGATCTGGGTGGCCGAGAAGCGGCGCTGACGAAGCGACCGCGGGAGACAGACCGGTGATCCGGCCCGCCTCCCGCGTCCCCTCCCCCACTGCTAGCGATCGAGCTCGATCGCGATGCCTGTCACCTGGTTCTGCGAGGAGAACGAGCCGACGAGGCTCGTCCGACCCTGCAGCAGGTTGACGCTGTAGAAACGGGCCTGGCCGTTCACGGTCAGCGACGCGTAGGCAGCGAGGCACGACGTCGTGCCGTTGCGGATCTCGCTGTAGATGTCGAACCCGACGACCGCGTTCGTATCGACGCCGAGCTTGCCGGTCGGGGCGAGCGTCCCCGAGTTCGCCGGCGACTGGATCGCGACCTGATCCATCGTCGAGTCGATGTCGAAGAGCGTCGTCGCCGTATTCGGATCGCTGTCGTTGTTCGTGTAGGCGGCGCCTGTGACACCCGTCGCGCGGGTCGTGGCGGGCGGGTACGTCAGCGGAGTGTCTGCGGTCGTCGTTCCTGCCGCGAACGAGTACCGCAGGTTCTGACCCGTATCGCTGATGATGCGCAGCGCGTCGGGCACCGGGTTGACGTCGACGCCGAACGACGTTCCTTCGAGCGGGACGCTCAGCTGCCCCACCTTCGTCGCTACGGCCGTCCGCTGGTTGAGCGTGTACAGGCCGCCCCTGTCTCCGACGCCGTAGAGAAGACCGTTCGCCGGCCGGAAGTCGATCCCGACGAGCCGAGTGTCGCCCGTCAGCCCGGTGATGCGGCCGACCGTGTCCGCCTTCTCGGGCTTGTCGCTGCGGAAAACGATTAGGCGGCCGTCGGCGGTGATGCCGTAGACGTCGACCTTGCCGCACGCCTTACCATCGTCGGACTTCGAGCCACGGTCGTCGTCCTTGCCGCCGTTCTCGTCGTCATCGGCATACGCGCCCATCGGCGCAACCACCGCGAGCAGCGCCGCCGCGAGCGCGGTCAGCAGAAGTGTTCGCTTCTTCATGTTCCTCCCCATCGATTGGGAACGGGCGTCGCCAGCCGCGGACCGTTCCCTCGCTTGATCTCGATGTCCGCGTACTCCGATCGAGGGAGCGAGACTCGCTCATACACCGATCTGAAGAGAATCTTTACGATCGCACTGGTGACGGCCTCCGCGAGCCCGACTCCACTCGTCCTCGCGTCGACCTCGCCGCAGCGCCGAGCAATCCTCGAGCAGCTGCGGATCCCGTTCGAGGTGGTCGCGCCGGACTTCGAGGAGCACGACCCACCCAATGCAGACCCTGTAGTGCTCGTCCGCGAGCACGCCCGCGGGAAGGCTCGCTCGGTGCACGCGCCCGGCCGGGTGACCCTGGGCGTCGACACGACGGTTCACCTCGACGGCCGCGTCTACGGGAAGCCGCGCGACGCGGAGGACGCCGGAGCGGTGCTGCGGGAGCTCGCAGGACGATCCCACGCGGTCGTCTCCGGCATCTGTCTGCTCGGCGATGCCACGGAGGACGTCGAGCACGTCGAGACGCGCGTCCGGTTCAGACGCCTCGAGGAGGACGAGATCGGCGCCTACGTCGCGAGCGGCGAGTGGGCGAACCGCGCCGGCGGCTATGCGATCCAGGGACTCGGCGGCAGGCTCGTCGAGGTGGTGGACGGCGATTACCTGAATGTCGTCGGCTTGCCGGGAGCGCTCCTACTCGAGCTCCTTCGCCGGCGAGCGCCGCACCTTCTGCACTAGAACGAGGCCGAGATGTATCTCGCCCCTACGGCTGGACGAAACGGCTGCAAATCGCACGGGAGCTACACTTACGCTCGCATGGGCCTCTTCCGCTCGATGACCGGCTTCGGCGGCCGAGACATGGCCGTCGACCTCGGCACCGCGAACACCCTCGTCTACGTCCGCGGGCGCGGGATCGTCCTCTCCGAGCCGTCGGTCGTCGCGATCGACCAACGGACGGGCGACGTCCACGCGGTCGGGGTCGAGGCGAAGCGGATGCTC
>Ga0183260_10000851_pt1 | contig 26018 bp, 27 predicted proteins | sample AntDrymUQ4972206_2_FD_129768 | JGI IMG/M metagenome (GOLD analysis project Ga0183260, IMG submission 129768) | Polar desert sand microbial communities from Dry Valleys, Antarctica - metaG UQ497 (22.06) (version 2) (version 2) | ecosystem: Environmental > Terrestrial > Soil > Desert | place... | reverse complement strand
TCGCGTATGCCTGGATCCCGCTGGGCCGCCTAGCCCGCACCTGTTGGCTGTCGATTGGCTGTCAAACCGGACAAACGTTCGCCCCTCGGATCGACTCCGGGGGGCGATTTCGTGCTGAGGATGCTGGCTGGGGAGGAAGGATTCGAACCTTCGGTCTCCTGATCCAGAATTAACCGAGTGGATCAGCGTCCTCAGCCGGGTGTTTCACGCTCAGACGGCGGTCCTGCGACCTGTGTTTTCCGGGGGGTCAATCGACCGCGCCGGGGCCTAGTCAAGCGACCATTCGCCAACGCAATCGATCAATCGACCATTCGACGAGCGGGCTCGCTGCCGGGGGAGATTGTAGTCCACGCGAGGGTTACGGGCCAGCCGCGCGGAAAGGGGACGCTGAGGTCGGAGGTTCAAGAGGATTCAACCCGGCCGATACCAAGTGTCTGGTTGCGATGCCGGCTAAGCGCTAAGGTCCTTGAGGCCCTGACAACCTGATCGGAGCACCAGCTCGGATCGGCGTCGATGCCCAGATCGCGCGCCACGGCGCTGATGGGCGCTAAAGCCCATCCGGTGGCTCTACTGCTCGACTGCGCCGCCAACTGCGGCGACGAGCCTCCCGCATGTACTCATGACGGCTCCGAATCGCTGAGATGTGTAGTTCCGGTTCCGGCTTGGTCGAGTCGCCGCCTCCCAAATTCAGCCAACGCTCAAGGTCATCGATCGTCGCCTGGTGGATCGTCGCCCATCCTTCGTCAGGAGGGGCAAGACGCTTGAGGTCTGCGACGGCCTTGCCGATTCCCCTCCCGAATTGCTCCCTGCCGATGCGGGAGGCCAGCCGCTGTCGCGCGAGGTCACTCAGCATCTGCTGTACTCGGGAGTAGTCCTGGTCGAACTCCAGATCCTGCTTCGATCGTGTGAAGAAGAGATCCGGACGAAGCAGAAGCAGGCCAGTGGCTGACGCGAGCAACAGGACTCGAAGAACTAGGAAGACCATCCCTGTACCAATGGAGAGCCCAAGGAATGTGGCGGTTGTCGCTGCGAGGAGCATTAAAGTTCGCAGGCTTCGCATGTCCCGGCTCCAGAGCGCCCAGACCCAGACACCCGCCAGGGCGATGATCTCAAGCGGCCCGGCGGCTAGTGTCACTTAACTTCGTCTCCCGCGGGGACTGTGGCAGCACCAACAACCTCTGGATTCGCAAGGAGATTGCCTAGAAGCGACCCGCCAATCCCCACGATGCCCGCCGCAATGCAAGCCGCCCGATGCCTCGCGCAGAATCCCGATCCTGGCGGGCCGGCTGGCCACCATTGAGAGGGATCCTCATGGCTTGAGCCCATGCCCATCCGCTCGAGTTCACTCCGGATCCGCCCTTGGTCCGGATCCCGCCGTGGATCCAGAATCGGCTCCGAGTCTGGATACTTGGGGCGCGCCATCTCCGCGAGGGCCGGACCCACATGGGCGCCAGCGACTGCTGCTCCCACGATTGCAGTCCCTACAGCGACCACCTTCGCGGTCGCGACCACGGCGGTCGCGATTGCCGGCAGAGCGGGGAGAGCGAGCAAGAAGAACACCTCGCCGGAGGGATCGATCGCGATAGTCGGCATGTTGCCGACGTAGACATGGGATCCGACGTAAGGTTCGGACAGCAGCGGCGCGATAGGATCAGTCGAGAGGAACCTTCCGATAGCCGGGTCGTACTGCCTCGCGCGGAGGTGGTAAAGGCCAGTCAGGGTGTCGCGCTGCTCGCCGGTAAATGCGAAGGGCTGCACGGCTGGCGCACCGGCCGCGGTCCCGCCAAGGCGTGTTTGGCCATACGGGTAGAACTCGGACCAGGCCAGGCTGGCGCCGGTCGGGTCCGTCGCATCGACGACGCTCCCGAGTCCGTCATGGTGGTACCAAGCAGTGTTCGTGCCGGTGGCCTGGCTGACCAGATCCATGCCGTAGCGGTAGGAGCGCAAGGTGGCGCCGGCGCCATCGCGCTCGAGGGCGAGCTGCGGCAGGCCGAACGCCTGATCCCACAGTGACTGGGTGGTCGACCCACCGGAAGTGGCGCTCACGCGGCGGCCGTCACCGGCCCAGGTGTAGGTCTCGGTCGCGCCGCCGACGGTGGCACTGACCAGCCGGTCGGCGAGGTCCCAAGCGAACGCATTTGCGCCTGCGGCCGTTTGGTTGCCGTTGTTGTCGAAGGTGTAGCTCACCGCCGACTGTCCAGGCGCCGTGACGCTGGTCAGCCGGTCCGCGGCATCGTAGGCGTAGGTGGTTGTGCCGGCATTGGAGACTTCGGTCAGACGGTTGCCGACCGGGTCGTAGGTGTAGGTGCGGTAGGTTTCGCCGGGCGGAGGCGTGACGCTGGCGGCCGAGCGGCTGAGCAGGCCGCCGATGCACGCAACGCAGGCCAGCGGCGTCGCCGGTGTGCCACCGGGGCAGGTCGATTGCGACCAGCATGCTTCGGTCAGCCGGTCGAGGGCGTCGTGGCGGTAGGTGACGGTGCCCTCGCGGCTGGTCATGGCGGTCGGATTTCCGGCCGCATCCCGCGCATAGGTGAAGCGCGACATTGTGGCCGCGGCGCTGGTGTGGGCCACCTCCAAGAGCCGACCGGCGCGGTCCCAGGTATGCCGTGTGGTGAGCCCGTCCTGTGTGGCGACTGTCAGCAGGTTGGCAGCCGGGTCGTAGCCGTAGGTGGCACCGTTAGCGGTGGCCAGGCGGCCGTCGTTGTCGTAGGTCCAGGTCTGGGCGCTCTGGCCAGGGTAGGTGCGACTGGTGATGTTGCCGGCGAAGTCGTGGCCGTAGCTGAACGTGTCGCTGCCGCGCGTGACGCTCGTCATTCGGTCGAGGTCGTCGTAGATGGCGTTCTCGGTGCCGGCGCCATCGGTCATCGAGGTGCGGTTGGAGTTGGCGTCGTACGCGAACGTGACCGCCGGGGTCGAGGTGTCGGCGTAAGAGATACCCGTCAGTCTGTTGATCGCATCCGACGTGTAAGTAGTCGTCTTGTTCTTGGCGTCGGTGCGCGTCGCCATGTTGCCGGCGGCGTCGTAGGTCAACGTCCAGACGTTGGTGAGCGGATCGGTGGTCGATGTCAACCGGTTGGCATCGTCGTATCCGTAGATGGTGACGTGATTGTTCGCGTCGGTGCGACTGGTGAGGTTACCGACATTGTCGTACGCGTAGGCCATCACCTTCGTGGCCGCGTCGGTGACCGAGGCCAGGTTGTTGGCCGCGTCATAACCGTAGGTGGTGGTGTGGGCGTTGGGGTCGGTGACGCTGGCCAAGTTGCCGGCATCGTCGTAGGCGTTGGTGATGACGTTGCCCAGCGGGTCGGTGGCGGTCAGGATCTGGTCGGTCGCGTTGTAGGTGAGCGCAGTCGTGTAGTCGGCCGGGTTCGCGCCGCTGACATTGCCGCGCGGGTCGACGACGCTCGTCAGGCCGCCGGCGGTGTCGTAGCCCATGGTGGTGCGGTTGCCCAGCGGCGTGACGCTCGAGGTCAGGTTGGCCTGCGCGTCGTAGCCGTACGTCGTTACGTTGTCGCGCGGATCGGTCAAGCTGACCAGCAGGCCGGTGCCGACCGCGTCGCGACCGAACTCGGTCTCAGCGCCCTCCGGCGCCGTCACCTTGGTGAGGTTGCCGGCCGTGTCGTAGGTGTACGTCGTTGTCTTGTTGCGGCCGTTGATGTAGGTGGCCACGTCATTGCGCGCGTTGTAGGTCCAGGTCTGGACATAGCTCAGCGGCGCCGGCGGGCTACGGGTCAGCAGGTTGCCGGCGCCGTCCCAGGTCTGGGTGGTGGTTTTGCCACGCGGATCGGTGCTGGCGGTTAGGTTGAAGTCGGCGTCGTACGTGTAGAGCGTCTCGTTGCCGGCCGGGTCACGCTGACGCACCAGGCGCCCGCGCTCGTAGTCGTCGATCCACGCCTTGCCGCGCGCGTCGGTATAGGTGCTGATCTCGGTGGCCGGGTCCCAGGCGAACGTGCCGCGCTTGCCGCGCGCATCGGTCTGGGCGCTGATGCGACCGTCGCTGCCGTACTCGTTGGTCACGACCGTGTTGTTGTTGGGGTCGACCACGGACAGCAGGCGGTGCTGAGTGTCGTAGGTGTAGGTCCACACCTTGCCGCGTGCGTCGGTCACCGTCGACAGCCGCCCGGAGGCGTCGTAGGTGTAGCTCACCGTGCGCGACGGCGGCCCGGACAGCGTCTCGATGCGGCCCTGGGCGTTGTAGGCCAGGGTGACGGTGCGGCCGACGGTGTCGGTGATGGTGGTCAGCTTGCCCTCGGTGTAGCTGAACGTCAGCTGGTTGCCGTTGCGGTCGACCATGGCGGTCAGCAGGCCGGTGGCGTCGAAGCGGTAGCGGACCTGGTCTCGCCGGGTCAGCTCATAGGTGCCGTCGCCGTTCTTGATCAGCGTGCTGAACACGCCGTGGGGGGAGGTGTAGGCGCCGCCCGCGGTCGGCCAGTACTTGAGCTGGGCGCCGTCCTCGGTGGTGAACGTCACGCCGCCGTCGGTGCCGATCGTCAAGCGCGCCGCGTAGGCGTGCCGCCAGCCGCGACCGAGCGTGCCGGCGCTGGTGTCCAGCGAGTTGTAGGTACGGGTGAAGGCGAACGGCAGGCCGCGACCCGGCAACGACAGGTCGGTGACGGAGCTGACGTAGTTGCCGGTGGCCGTGTTGACCGGGTCACTCTCGAGGTTGTAGGGACAGTTGCCATGACCGGCAGGGCAATTCCCGAGCATCTGCTCGTAGGTCGGGCTGGGTGGGCTGAACTCGACCCACGACCGCAGGTTGGTCGTCGTCGCCTCGTCTTCCGGCAGGTTCGACGCCGCCTTGTCGTTGTACCAGGTGTGGCCACCGGTCGTGACTGTGGTGGTGAAGTTGCGAAGCCCGATCTCAACCACGAGGTAGTCACCATCAAAGTAGGAGACCGGATTCAACCTCGCGCCGAACAGCGGATGCTCGTATCGGCCGGGCGCCGGGAACTTCCGATTGCGGTAGGTCCACGCGTCCCACTTCGACTGCCCGAGGCTGGACGGCGGGTTGTAGGTGTGGAGCGCAGTGCCGCGGACGACCGTACCGCTCGGATTGACGACGCGGATCGTCATCTGGCTGATCATGTCCTGCGCGGCTTCGTTGATGCCGATGCCAGTCCGGGTGCGGGACCGCATGAAGGCGCGGATCCAACCGTCGAGTGTGCCCGATCCGCTCAGGCGGTACAGAAACATCCTGTGCAGCCGATTGTGGATCGTCTGGCCGTGCGTCTGGTTGTGCGAGCCGTCGACGGTGTTGAGCGGCGTTTCCGACAGACGGAAGCGCAGCGCGTTTGAAGTGTTGTCCCACTCGGAGCTGAAGGGAACGGCCGGCTGCCCCGGGTAGCTGGACGTGGTGAAGTACAGCCGCTGGAAGGTGTCCGAGAACGCAGGTGCCGCCAGCGTGCTTGGCTGTGGGGGAACGGTCGGCGCGCTAGCGCTGGTTGGCGATGCCGGACGATCCGCGCGACCGCTTCCGACCGCAGGACTCGCACTGGACTGAAAGGTCAGCGCGCTGAGGACGACGAACGCGACAACACGCTGCGTCCGTGACCGTGGATCCACCATCCCTCCGCAACTGGCTGCTCGAGCCGATGAGGAGGGCAGCCTAGCAAAGCAGTCGGCGGCCCCGTGCTGATTTCGTGCGTGCCCGTGGTTGTTTGCCGAGAATCCTGCCGAGCCCAGTTGAGCCACTAAGCACGGCTCCTGCGTGAGGGGTCGATCGAGCTGCTGAGCCTGTAGAGGCGCCTAAGGGTTGCCGCGCGCGGCTCGCCTTCGTACGCAGGCGGCCAGCGATTCCGAAGGATGGAGGTAATGCGCTCGATCGTCGGTTCCGGCTGACCCGTGACCGGCGCCAAGCGGCGGCGCCAATAGACCAGCATCGCCTCCCGCCGATGGTGCTCCGGTGCCAACCGGTTCCAGGGGGAGACGAGGCGGTCGAAGAGATACCGAAGATGAGCGGCCATGACCCGTCGGTGCTTGCGCAGCCCGTACGCACCGGACGCCCAGATGGCGACGCCATGCATGCCGACAACACCCAGGTCGAAGGCGGCCGCCCACTCGGTCGCGAGTCGTGGTGATCGCCGGGGGATCCTGTCGCACAACCGAGCTGCACGCGTCCGCCATGCCACGGTCGATCTCGACACCGTCCAGGAGATCCGATCCAACGTCCGTGTCTCGCCAAGACGAATGCTGCATGACCACGCGAATCTATACGTATGTGGGCGGAACGCGATGATGTATCACGTGGTCCACAACAATCCGATCAACGGCGTGTGCCCATTCGATCTTTCGGTGCCGTACAGCCCACGACATCACTCATCTTCCCGAACAGCTCGGAGAGGCCCCCGGCGAAGGCGGGTGAACTGCCAGCAACCCGTTCCGGCAGTTCAACAACAACCTGCCCATCCCGCAGGTGCACGCCATCAAGCCCCCCGCGCGCCGACCTCACATCGGATCAGCCCTTGGCACATCACTCGTGAATCGCTCATCCAAAACTCCGGTTGAGAACCCGGAGGTCGTGCGCACCTGGTTTAGTCACGCACCGCTCAAGTATCTGACGAGTGCTAATCCTGCGACGAGCGTCAAAAGGGCAGCTGCCGCCCAAAGAAGTGCCACGCGTGCCTTGGGCACGGTCCTTGTTCGGCTTGACGCTAGCGCCTGCCAAGCCGCAACGCCCGCTGATGCGAGCGCCACCGCCGTGATGATGGGCCATCGCGTCCCATCGTTTAGGACGAGCACCAAAAGCAGCACCGCGACCGCAACGATTGCGACGCCAAGCCCAATCAGCAGCGGCACCTGGCTCCGGACGGCCTCTCTGCCACCGCCAAGGTACATGGCACCGATGACAAGAACGAATGTTCCGAACACCATGGCAACGATCGCAATCACTAATCCGGTCACAGCACGCCTCTAGATGAATCCGCACGCCTGAAAGACCAGAATGATGCCACCGATGGCGCTGCTGGTACCAGAGATTATCCCCGCCACAGCACCCGCCGTGAAGACGCCCAAGCTGGCCAGCGCGGCCAGCCCAGAGGCAACATCCAGAGCGAAGCCGCCCAAGAAGAGACCGAGCCCAAGACCAAGGCCAACAGAATCGCACTCGAACGCGCCGAAGTCGATCGTCTCGCCGAATAGGCCCGACGGATCGGTGTAGTTGGTTGGGTTACAACCGACGTAAGCGTAGCGGTTGGCCTGGGCGGGCTGAAGCAGGTTCTGGAGGGCGTCCTGCTGCGTCCAGCGGCCAAGGTCGGGATCGTAGAAGCGCAGCCCCATCTTGTAGAAGCCATTGGCTTCGTCGAGGAAGGCGCCTGTATAGCGCCACGGATTGCTGCTGGCACCGGTGTGGGCCGCGGTGTCGCCGTACGGATCGTAGCGGTAGCGGTCGGTGACCGACACAGGGGCTTGCCCATTCGAGTCGACACTCCAAGGGATGAGGACGTGAGTCGCTGCTTCAAAGCGGGACCACTTCACGTCCGGGCTCTGTGGTTGCGGCGCGAGACCTCCATCGTGCACGCGAAGGGCGTTTCTGCTTCTCCGGGGAACCTCAGTGCATGCTCCTGGTCATCACCGGCTGGCGCGGGCTGGGGTGACGCTCGGGAAGCAGCACGAGATCGGTGTGCGCACCAGGCAAAACGGGCGTTGCCACCGGAGGAAGTACTGGTGGCCTAAATTGAGGCCGTTAACAAGGCTATACCTAGCAGCCGGTACGAGCTGCATCGGACGCCGTGCGGCTCCATGGAGTTGCGTTGGCCCGTCTTGCGGCAGACCGATGAGAGAAGGTGGTCTGACAGGTGAACAGCAGCACCGTCTTTCGTCTGCAATTGATCGGTATGTCGCACAAGCCTACGACGCGCTGGCGTGCCGGATCACATGGTCGTCTGTCCATTGGCGCGATCCTGATCTGCCCATTTACAGCGAGTCTTTGGTCGAGACGCTGCGGCGCCTTTCTGCCGGTCCAGTCTCGGCCCGCAACTTGCCGCGATTCGCCGATTTGGTCGTCTACGAGGGGTTGGTTTGCAGCCGTGAGCCGCTGGCCTCAGACGGCGCGATCCTGCTCCTCGTCAGCGCAGGCGCCGCGCTCGGTGTCGCGGGCGTGCTGCCCGAAAGGCGTCCACTCTGATGGCGGTGAGCGATGAACACGGCCCGCTTCGCGGTCAACGCGTTTCGCACGCATCGCTCAGAGTCGCGTACCCGATTGGCTCGCACGGGCAAAGGAGAGCGCCAAGCTCACGACTCTCTAAACTGAGGCTCTGTGAATGGTCCGCGCCACCGATCGCCTCCGTCGCCTTGACGAAGTGGCTGGTGGTCGCTCAACCGTGAGGCAGGAGCGAAGCCATGACATCTTGGGATAGGATGCGGAACCGGGTCGAAAGCATGTCGGACCAGGATCGCCGACGCTGGCTCCTCGTTGGCTTGCCGGTGCTGGTCGCCGTCACACTCCTGGTCGCAGTCAGCCCTTGGGCGTCTGGCTGCTCGCCAAAGCCGCAATTGGCTCCTGGCAATCGGGATCGTGGTGTTCGTAGCGGTGCGCCTCGCCCTAATGGGAACCACATCGTGCGCCGGATGACTAGTTGAACTGGTCGACTCCTACTACCCGCAGCACAAGAATGAGCCGGGCACGAACCGTCGGTCGCTGCTGCGCATCCGAAGCGAGGTACAGAGGAGCACAACCAAGCAGCTGCATCCGGGGATCCCAGTCCTCGTCTCATCCCTCATCCCACGCCAGCGAACACCCTGAGCGTCAGACGTGTCTGGATAGCCTGCGGGCGCCAACACCACCTCGCCCTACCCACAATGTTGGAGGCAAGTTCCAGCGTCATCCGCGACGCCCCGAGCTGATGCGCCTTCTTCAGTCATAAAAGGAGAGAGCATGTTTCAATTGATCAGCGTGATGACCGCTGCCCTCGCGATGACCCTCGCCTCAAACGGCGTGGTGGTCGCGCAAGACGAGGTGTGCAGCAGCCCGGAGACCGCTGGCGACTACCTCTGTCGCGAGATCTTAGTCACGCTCGTGCCCGGCGCCGAGATCAACGATGTAGTGGACCGCGTCGTGCCGGGCGCGGTCGTGGGTGACAACATCGGCGAGGCCATCGAGGCGCAGGGTCGCGAGGTGATCGACGCAGCCGCACACCGGCAATGGCAAGTCATCCTGCCTGTGGGCGGCGATGCCATCGACGCGCAGTCCGCACTCCGTGCCGACGACGACGTCGAGGATCTTTCCCTAATTCGCCCCGCCGAGCTCACCGACGACAATGGGTCGAACGGCGGCGGCGAGGCGCTGCCTGACACGGCTGTCCCAAGCCCGGCGGCCAACCGCGCACACCTCATTGCGCTTGGCCTCGCAGCGCTGAGCTCGAGCCTGGTTGCCGGGCGCCTGCGGGTGACCCGGAGCGGCTGCTAACGCAGGCGCCGCGATACTGGCAAGAGACCTACCGCCCCCAGCCACCGAACAGGTTGGCCACTTCGGGTGTCAGAACTGCTGAAGCTCAGGGAGGAAACCCGCTGGACCTCGTCGGCCGCGCCCAGGCAGGACATCGAGAGGCCTTCGACATGCTCGTCGAACGACACGCGACCGAGATGTATCGGCTCGCCGCGGCCATCGTCGGCCCGGTCGATGCAAGCGACGTAACCCAGGAGGCGTTCGTCACGGCCTGGCAGCGGCTGCCCACCCTGCGCAAGCCCGATGCGTTCCCTGCCTGGGCACGCCGCATCTGCGCCAACCGGGCCAAGAACTGGCTGCGCAGCCGCAGCGCGCGCGGGCCGGCTGTCTCGCTCGACGCCGATGACGATCTGGCGGCACGCCTGCCGGACCGGACCGCTAACTTCCAACACGCCGTCGAGGCGAGCGCGACGCTGGCTCCGGCCTACGGCAGCTTGACCGATGACCAGCGCACCGTGTTGGCCCTCCACTACGGCCTCGGCTACTCGCTGGCGGAGACCGCCGACGCGCTCGGCATCCGCGTCGGCACCGCGAAGTCGCGACTGAATGCGGCGCTCGAGGTCATGCGCGGGGTGGTGCTGGCGGACCAAGGAGCGTCGTCGGAGGTGACGCCGTGAACGAGCGACCCGAAATGGACGAGCAGATCGCCGCATTCGTGCGTGAGACGGTGCACGCCGAGCCGCCGCCCGACCTGCTGCCGTCGCTCCTTGACGCGGTCGACAACGCGCCTCCGCAGCGACCATGGTACGCGGGCCTGTTGCCAGCCCTCCCCGGCGCCGCGGTCGTCGTGCTGGCTGTCGGGGCCGTCCTGCTCCTGTGGCGACCATGGGGCCTGGCCGAGCCGAGCCCCTCTCCGACCCCATCTCCCACCGCCACTCCCTCGGTGACCGCATCGCCGACGGACGAGCCGACGCCGAGCAGCCCGACGCCGGGTGCCGATGCGCTGCTCGAGCCCGGTGACAGCATCGAACTGGCCGCGGTCGATCAGCAGGGCGAGTGGGGCAGGATCCGCATCGAGCGCGGCGAGGATCTCGGCGGCTACTCAGATGCCGATGTCCCGAGCGACAGGTTCATCATCGAGTTCTTGATCGACTACGAGGCCGATCGGCTGCCCGATCCCGAGCAGTTCGGAGAGCCGGACTGGTGGCTGCGCCTGACAGATCCGGACGCCGACGGCCCGTTCCCGATCACCCCCACAAGGTTCGATCGGTTTCCCATCGGCTTCCGCCCCGAGCTGCCGCTGAGTACCTTTCCTGGTGCCGTCGACATTTTCACCACGGCGATCGAGGGCAGGATCGCGTTCGACGTGCCGCGCGATGCCGCGGGACTCGAGCTCGCGCTGGTCTACTGGCCCGCCGGGCTTGCTCAGCCTGCGGCGACGGTGCTGGTTCGCGAGCCGGGTGACCCGCCCGAGCACGTCGCGATGGAGGAGCCGCGCGCGGCGCCAGCACCTCCCGGGTACGTCGAGCACCCCGACTTCCCGATCACGGTCATCGAGAGCGAAGGGGCCGACGACCTCTTCAGCAACCCCGACACGTGCACGAACCCCGTCGACGGCTACACCGTCAGTTTCCCCGACGACTGGTACACCAACACGGAGACCGGCGATGTGCCGGCCTGCTCGTGGTTCACGCCGGCGTTCTTCGAGGTGGCCCAGCCCGGCGAGGCGCCCGGCGAGATCTGGATCTCGATGGCAGTCATGGACGGCGCACTCAGCTATATCGGCACCACCCAGTTCTATTCAGACGAGGAGGTAACGGTCGACGGCCTCCAAGCCCGTCGCATGGAGTACAACCCGAACCCCAACGGCAATCCCGAGTACCGGCGATACCATTACGTCATCCAGCTCGAGGGAGCGCTCGATGCATTGAACTTCGTGGCCGGCACGGACACCGACATGGCCGACGACTATGAGCTGGCGCGGGCGGTGTTTGACCGCATCATGGCAAGCTTGGAGTTCGACCAATGACCGCCACGTATCCGACAGCGCATCGGCTATGCTTGCTCGCCTGACGAGCAGTCGAGATGGGTTTGGCCGTTTCAGCGGTTGCGATCCATGCGCCTCTCTGACCTGCCCGCCCGTGCTCTTGGGACCGACTATCTCGCGAGCTCACCGAAGCACAGATCCCGCACCCCGGCCGCGCGTTCGTAGGCACAGCTTCTGTTCATGACGATTACGACTCGATCCGGGTGAGCGTCGAGCATGAGGCCGGCTACTCGGGGCAGCAGATGACGCGGCAACGGCGGGATGCCGACGCATTCGATGTGAACTCGATCGCTCATCCGGGGCCATCGCTCCGTAGCCCTGACCGTGAAGCCGACCTCTGTGCATTCGGCAACCGCGCTGTCCTCTGGGACGACATCGCCGATGGCGGCCCAGCCCAACCGGCCCCGACATAGCGCGGTAGGCTAGGGCTCGCGCCTGCACGGTAATCCATTCGATGGGATTGTCGGTGGCGAGGCGCCGGACTGACGGGTGCCTCCAGCCTCGTATTCCAACGCCTTCCATGCCGTCTTGGCTCCCATCGATGCCTCGCGCCTCGATCCCGCGGAGCACCTCGGGCCGTGCGGATTCAGGCTGCCGCTCCCAGCTCTTCAGCGTGCCGTCGATGAGGACTGCCCGGTCACCAGGCTGAGTGCCCCATCGGCAGCGCGTTGGCCAATCTCCATCGAGGCCCATCGGCGCGCGGATGAAGGCCGGCCACGATGACACTCACCGGATCAGGGTCAAGACCGCGTAGTCCCGGACAGCGGCTGTGAGCGACGCGCCGAACGAGACAACAGCGACCGTACAGACCTCCCTGAACGCGAGGCCTCACCACAGCGCTCGATACCCAGATGATCGCAAGGTTCTAGAGGCGCCCGTTGGCTAGTTGGCGGCTGCACGGAGGCAGTCTGACAAGCCACTCCGGCCCGTGGATGCGCAGACGTCAAGGAATGGACGAAGCACTCGAAAGCGTCACAAGCGAACCTCTCGTTCCGCTGGGAGGCTCGATCCATCAAGCAACTAGCGATCGCCGTGCGGTTCCGGCCGACCGCAGCTTTCCAGCGGGCGGCCGGTCCGAACTCCGCTTCAACACTCTAATCCGTGATTCGGACGTACTGGCCAAGCTCAGCCTGCACGTGCCCGACATGACTGTAGTAGGCCACATAGAGTGAGTCCCGGCCCGACTGAAGGCCCACGGCCATGTTTCGCTCCGAGCTCCGTGCGGAGGGCAGCCAAGGCTTCGGGAAGCGAGTCGGCGTGCATGGTGGCGCCCATGCCCCACCCCTTGCCGGCAAGCATGAGGGCGCCGCGCGCGGCGCGGCCCCAGACGTAGATCGGCAGGTGGTCGCTCAGCAGAGACGCGGGAGCGGTCGGCGGCACGTCGATCGGGTGAAGCAGACCGGGGTCACCGGTGAAGGGCTGCTTCTCACCGCCGCCGCGGGATCGATGAGCGCGAGCCGTCGTCATCCTCGATGACCCACGAGTCGGGCTGTTCCGAGGTCCAGCACAGATGCATGGCCGCAGGTCCTTTGCTGTCCTATCAAGGTGGACAGTATAGCGCAACCACGCGAAGCGAGCTTTTTTCCAGCGCGGCGGGCCGGGCATCGGGTGGTGCTTACGGTAGTGCTTATAGCCCTCGATTAGTCATTTCGGCCGCCTGGAGTCCGGAGCAACCGCAACCGCCTGAACGAAACTCGGAGGCAACTACGCACACCCCGGTCCGTTCGCGCCATGGCTGCCGCGTTGCAGGGATATCGCGGAGGAGCGCCACGCTCCAGCTGGAATGCGCGGCGTCATTGACTCGCCCGGGCGCGCGGCCGACGCACGCGCGGCCTATACCGGCCGACGGCGCTCGAGTAAAGCAAGTGTCGCCATCACCATTCCCCCCGTGGCGACGACGCCAACGATGGTCTCTCTAACGATCCATGTCCAGTAGGACGCACTAGAGAGAACGCGGACTCCATCGAAGCGCGTGCCGACGGGAAGACGATCGACACGGCGGTCATTGGAGGTTGAGCCATCGGGAAGAATTGAGAGCCGCTCCAACACGAAGCCACTCGCCAATTCAGGCGTGGTGGTCAGCTCACCCATCAGTACGACCGTTCCCTCTGTCCGACGCCAACTGTCAAGTGCTGATCCTGCGCCTAGAAACAGCGCTGCCACAAACAGTACGGTCACGATCAACGTCGGGAGCGTGCGTCCGAGCCATGTTCCGACGAGCAATGCTGCAGCGAGGATCACAATGCCACGCACGACAACGGGGATTCCTCGCTCCTGATAGCGCACATATCCCGGATCAGCACCGCCAAGCCTTGCCGACTGGAGCCACTCCCCTGCGACGCCAACTGCCGCTAACAGGATCACGGCAAGGACGGCCACGGGCAGCGTGCGGGCGGCAAACCAGCGCACTCGGGCGACCGAGAGCGACCATGAGAGCTGGGCGTTGTTCGACTCAATCTCACGGGCAACTATGCCGGCACCGAGGAAGGTACCGACCACAAGGGGCGCCGCAGCTCCTGCCCAGAGGACGGTCTCAGCCAGTCGGTCGAGACCGGCGACACTTGCCTGCGCATCTGGACATCCAGCTCCTCCGAACGACGCCGGCGCAAAGCATACGGCGTGCCGGTGCGTAATTTGCGACAGCTGCCAACCCAATACTCCCGTCACGATCGCGTATACCGCCGCCAACCCGCTGAGGAAGACAAGCTCATAGCACTGGACGCGTGTTGCAATCCGGAACCACATGATCAGTCGCGGTTAATGGCGCGCGCGTCCGGATCACGGCGTCCGGCGGCAAGATGTCCGAGCACAATCTCTTCGAGGGTGGCGGGACGAATGTTTGCTCCTACTCCTGCTCGGTCCCGCAATAGGCTCAACGTGGTCCGGTCGGCGGCGGGAAAGTCGGCGACCGAGCCGGGTACAGGGCTGGTCGAAATGGAGTGCCGCCCGAGGGCGTCGGCGACCGTGGAGTCCAGTAGTACGCGTCCCACCCCCAACACGATCAAGCGGTCGCAAATCTCGGCGACGTCACCGATCACATGTGACGACAGTAGTCCGGTCGCCCCGGTCTCATTGACTGCCTGGCGGACAAGGTGCATGAACTCGCGCCGCGCCAGTGGATCGAGACTAGCCAACGGCTCGTCCATTAGTAGTACTGGAGCCCGCGTGGCCACAGCGAGCGTCAACACAACCTGCGCTTGCTGGCCTCCGGAGAGGTGGCGCCCCAGCGCTGCCAAGGGGATGTTGAGCTCTCCGAGCCGGCGCAAAGCCAATAGCCGGTCAAGTCCAGGGCGGAGCTTCGCCGCCATGGCGACGTGGGCCTCAACGCTCAGCGCTTCGTACAACGTGGGGTTCTGGGGGACGTATCCAACGTGCCGGAGGGCGTCACCCCGCTGCGTCCAGGCGTCGAAGCCAGCGACTCGCGCGCGGCCGCTGGTCGGGCGCTCGAAACCCACCCAACTGCGTATGAGTGTCGACTTCCCGGCGGCGTTTGGACCGACCAACGCTACAAGGCCACCAGGTTCGATGCGCAAATTTATGCCCCTAAGCGCCCAGACTCTGCGCCCGTATCGCTTAGTTAGATCTTCCGCCTCAAGAGTGGCAAATGCGACGCTGTCGTTTCGTGCGGGTCGGCTCATAGCGGCCGTCGTCGTCGAACCGCGCGCATCACTAGAAGCCAAATGGCGGCAATGATGACGATCGATGCACCAATCTCGCGGACGGTCCAGTCCCAGTAACGAGCAGCTGGCAGGCCCATGACTCCCGCTGCGCCATCACCCATGATGAGGGATCCGTCGACCCGTTCCGAGCTAACTGTTCCATCGGGCATGATGCTGACCTCATCGTAGAGTCTGGCGCCGACGAGTCGCATATCTGGCGGCTCCGAGATCAATGGAATAGCGACCGCGTCGCGCGCGAGCCACGTATCGAGACCAACGGTGAGACCGATGAGCAACGCGACCACGAGCGTCAAGGCCGCGAGGAGCGCAGGCAGCGTCCTCCCAAACCAGATGCCGAGCAGCATTGCAGATGCGAAGGCCATAAGCCCGCGGAGCGGTACGAACACGCCGCGTTGGTCGTACCGTACGAACCCCGGATCCTCTCCGGCCGCCCGTGCCTGCGCCAGAGCCTCCGCTGCGACGCCGACGGTCGCTAGAGTCAGCACCAGAACCGCGATGATTGGCATCGTGCGAGCAAGCAGCCAACGGGTCCGGCTCGGTGACAGTGACCACGCCAATTGCGCTGTCTGATGTTCGACCTCGCGCGCTACCAGCGGCACACCCAGGACGAGGCCGAAAGCAATCGGAAGCCCAAGCGCCGCCCACAGCAAGACTTCAGCGAGGTGGTCCCACGGGATCGTGTTTGCCAACACCGCAGAGCAGTCGATTCCATCTCCCCCACGTTGCCCGAAACAGTGCGGATTGGCAGTCCGTTCAACATTGAGGCGCCAGACCGCGGTGACCGCCAGCGCCAGATACAAGGCTGCAGCGGCTCCGAGGAACAACAGTTCGACGCGTTGCAAGCGAAACGATAGAGAGGTCCACGAGCTCGTCGCGTTGTCCATGTGAGCCTCGGATGATTGTGCCAACGGGCTACTTCCATCTTCGCACAGATGGGCACAGATGATACTGCTACATGATAATACTGCTACATTGAGCAAATGGTGCTGTGAACTGACCCAAGAAATACTTGACGGACGCTGTACGCTGTCGAGGTCTATATCCGCCATAAGGAGAGCGTCATGCAACCGATCGTTCATTCCAGAAGAGGGTCGTTCCATCGCGCTCGCCTGCTGGCCCTCTCTCTTGCCCTGGCAACCTCCGTCGCTCTGCTTGCGGCGGGATCGGCGGCGGCGGGTAGCCCATGTGACATTCACTCGTACACGCCGACCGACAATGACGTCACTGCCTATGGAAAGGCATACATTGACTGCCCTAGCAGCCCGACAGCCAAATCACTTCGAGTTACACTGCGTGAGTGGATCGGTCCCTTCTACAGCGTGCATGCGGATCAGACTTGGACCAACCTCAACACCTCCAACCGAGTTACGAAGACGGTGTCAACCAACTGCGACAACCACGGGACGGATGATTGGCAGGTGTTCAGTTACGGTACTGACAACAACGGCGGCAACACAGGCTGGGAAAGCGGGGGGGTCGGCACGTTGACCTGTTAAGCCAGCTGACCTGTCAAGCCAGTAGCCTCCGAAACAGGTATGTCGGCGGCGGCGGTTCACGCTGCCGCCGCCGACACTCTTGTCATGCTCCGCCTGGCCACGGCCGTAACGCTCACGCTAGCGCTTGGTGCCTGCTCCGGCGCACCGGACTCAGTCTCGACCACCGCGCCACACGAACACTCACGAACCGTCGCCACCGAGTGGCTCGCTACGACATCGAGCCCGCAAGCCGAGATGCTAGCTGATCTAACGGTCACCGAGTCGGAGTATCTGGCGGCGCTCGCAGATGGCGCAGACTGTGTGCGCGCGCACGGATTTCCGACTTCGTCGCTCCGCGCTCTGCCCGATGGAGTCCGCACCGACTTCTTGGTGCACAATGAGGGCCGTTCCGACGAAATGCATACGGTCTGGAACCGATGCCGAAGCGAACACTATACCGCTATCGAGAGCGTGTACTTGGCACAACACGCCGTTTGGCGAACACGCCACCATCGGCTGCCGTCAGGCACCTTGGTTAGCTCCGGCCAGCTTCTTATCGGGGCTGGCGCGGCGGTAGGGGTCGACGGTCTGCTCCAGGAGATCAACGAGTGCGAAGTGAGTCCTGACCGACTCTCCATTGATCCGCAGGCCGTCGTGATTACAGACGAGCACCGCGCGCGCGAGAACGCCGACCTCGTCGGCCGCATCGGGTCGACTGGCCAAGGAGGGGGAGCGGCCACTGCAGACCGCGTGATGCGGAAAGCTGGGCTGGCGCGCGATGTGCCGCAGCTCCGCGCCTTTCTTCGGCCGGCGGCCGAGGTGCTTGACCGCGCCTACGGCTCCGGGCAGCGCATCCTGCTCGAAGGTACGCAAGGCAGCGCGTTGAGCCTCTATCACGGCGAGTACCCGTACGTCACGAGCCGTGATACGACGGTGAGCGGGTGTTTGGCCGAAGCTGGGATCCCGCCAAGCCGCGTGCGAAAGGTTGTAATGGTTGTTCGCACGTACCCAATCCGGGTTCAGAGCCCTGCGGGCGCGACTTCCGGATCGATGGCGCGCGAGATCTCTTGGAGGGAGATCGCTCGACGGTCAGGCATTTCGTACAGCGAGTTGCTCAAGGCTGAGCTCACCTCCACGACAAAGAAGAGGCGGCGGGTCAGCGAGTTCGACTGGCAGCTTCTCCAGCGCTCGGCTAGCCTGAATGGCCCCACTGACATCGCCCTCACCTTTGCTGATTACTTGACGGTCAACAACCGTGACGCCCGCCGTTTCGAGCAACTTGATAGCGCGACCATCCGGTTCATCGAAGAGGTCGAGTCGGTGGCCGGCGCTCCAGTCAGCCTGGTGTCCACCCGGTTCCATCTACGAAGCATCATCGACCGGCGCACCTGGTGATGACCTCAGAGCAACTGATCTCCGCCTATCCGCGCCTTTATCACATGGCCGAGGACGGCAGCTGGCCCTCTATTCGCGACCATGGCCTGCTGTCGACGGAGGCCTTGGTCGAGCTCTTCGAAATCGACGAAACGCGCAAGACACAGATCTTGGAGCGGCGTCGGACGCGGAGCGTCACGCTCACCCATCCAGTCTTCGGCGGTGCAGTCGTCCGGGACCAGATCCCGATGCTCGAACCGCAGTTGGCAGGGGCCTTGACCGACGGCCTGGTACCGGCGGACTGGTACCTGCTGCTGAACCGCTACGTGTTCTTCTGGGTGCGCGAGGAACGTTTGCAGCGGCTTCTTAATGCGCAGGCTTATCGAGCCCGGCCCCACCTCGTGCTGGAGTTCGACACGGCCGATATCGTGGCTCGTCACGCATCGCGCATTCGACTGACCGGCATGAACACCGGAAACACTCGTCCACGCGCCTTTCCTCGCGGACTTCAGACCTTTCGGTCAATCGGGGACTTTCCGTACGACGAACGTCGGCGGACTGCGCGCCAGGACGCAGTCGTTGAACTGGCGGTCACTGGCGGTGTGCCCGACGCAGCGGAGTTGGTGCGGCGTGTCAGCCGTTGGCACGGGGCGCAGCACCTGGAAGAGATGGAGACCTAGCCGCTCCGCTGACTGGTAGTAGCGCTGTCCACTCGCTCGCGGTGCACCACCGGAGTCCGGTCCGGGAAACGGACCGCCTGTAACTCAAGCAGTTCCGCGATGCGAGGCGGCTGCCAGTTGGCGGTCTTCAGGACCTTCCCATCAGCGCGCCGCCCACCCCCTATCTTGGCCATGTTCGAAGCGTGAATTTCGTCGAAGAACGGCTCGAGATCTATTCCGAAGGTGACGGCTGTCCCGTATGCGACATAGAGCAGGTCGCACAGGCCGTCGATCGCTGCCACCATGTCCCCCCCGCGGATGGCGTCGATGGTCTCGGCCGCCTCCTCTTCCTCGATCAACGACGCTCTCAGCTCACCGTCGCGGATCGCGGGTGCGTCTCCGATGGTGACGCCCAAGGTGGCATGGAAGGCCGCCACTTGTTCTTGTGCCCGATGCATCGCTGGCTCCCATTCTTCGCTCCTTCGATGGTGGATGAGCCGGACTGCGTGTCAAGGATTGATGCTTCGAGGGCGCCCGGGGCCCCGCTCGCGCTGTGCGAAGTCGACAACGTCGCAGCGGCGTAGCAGATGTAAACGCGGATTGACGCGGATGCTTCCGAGGCGACCGGTCTTAATCAGCGCACGAACTCGCCGAGGCGACAGTCCGAGCATCGCTGCCGCCTTTCGAACATCGACCAGCCCATGGGCGTCCATCTCTGCTGTAACTATACCGACGTCGGCGTAATAATAGCGCAGCACGACCAAGGTGCCGATCGCCGAGCGCCCGCCGCCACCGATGAGCAGGTCGCCCTCCCAGTGGCCGGGCACCGCCCGGTCGGCGACCTCGGCCGGCCGCTGGCTGATGAGCAGCATGTCGCTGATCTGGCCGCGTCCGGCGGCCCAGCCACGACCGCGCGGTCGGCGCCGAGTGCGTCCGCTGCGCAGCCAGCGCGTCATACAGCGACTGGTAGATCGTCTCGGTCGACACCCACATCTCCTCGGCGTGGGGATAATCGTGCCGCAATCGAGCGGCGATCTGCGCCGGCGACCAGCGTTAGGCGAGCAGCGCCTCGACAACCGCTCGCAGGTAGTGGTTGGTGGCGAGCTTGGCCGGCTTCAGGCGTCGCGCGGCCTGCACGGCCATCCGCTCGGCGCGCCAGGCCCGGTAGGCGGGACGTCGGCCGTGGTTGGCCACCTCGCGGCTGACAGTCGAGGCAGCCCGGCCCAGGCGCCGGCCGATCATGCGCAGTGACTCGCCGGCCTGCAGCCCGCGACTGATCTCCTCGCGCTCGGCCAGCGACAGCCGGCGTGGCGAGCGCTGCACCCGGCGCGGCGGACGACCACTCGCCTGGCGGATCACCGACCCGACGGTGCCGATCGAGCGCCCCAGCGCGCTGGCTATTTCGCTGCGCTGCTCACCGGCCACGATCCGACGTCGGATCTCCTCGCGTTCCTCTGCCCTGACGAATAGACCCCGGGCCATCCCGCTCCTCCTCATTCCAACCCACGGCTAGAGAGGATTGTTGCGATGACCGCTAGCTGTAATCCCCCGCTTGGTGACACCGTCACGCCGCCGACATGAGCTGTGCGAGCCGTCGGCGCGGCGGTAGGCCACCTTTGAACGCCAGGTGAGGACGGCGGTCATTGTAGAAGGCCACGAAGCGCTCCAGCGCTCGGCGCCGCTGCTCGGAACTGGCGAAGACCTCGAGATACAGGCACTCACTCAGCACGGTCCGGATCCAGCGCTCGACCTTGCCATTGGTCTGTGGTCAATAGGGGCGGGTGCGAATGTGGCGCAGGCCGGCGGCGCGCATGACTCGCGCGAAGGGCCGGCTGCGGTAGGCCGAGCCGTTGTCGGTCAGCGCGCGCTCGACCACGATGCCCTGGTCGTGAACCAGCGCAGGGCGCGGACGAGGAAGTGGGCGGTGGTGTAGCGCCGCTCGTCGGGCAGCAGCTCGGCGTAGACCAGGCGGGTGGCGTCATCGATGGCCACGTGCAGCACCTCCCAGCCGGCGCCGGGCCGCGTGTGGCGTCGATCGCCGGTGGCGCGATGACCGGGACCGTCCACGATGCGGCCCAGCTTCTTGGTGTCGAGATGGATGAGGCCACCGGGCACCGCGTACTCATAGCGGATGACCGGTTCTCGCTCGGCCCTGGCGGCCGACAGCCCCAGGCGCCGGATGGCGCGGTGCACGCTGGAGCGTGCCAGGCCCAGCACCGCGGCGATGCGATCCGGCCCCCAGCCGGTGGTGCTGCGCAGCCTGCTGATGAGCGCCTCGGCCTGCAGGCTCAGGCGCTGAGGGCTGGACAGCGGCCGACTGGAGCGATCGTGCAGGCCGGCGCCGCGCGCCGCCTGCCAGCGTGGCAGCCAGCGGTAATACCAGCGCCGGCTGACGCCGAACATCAGGCACGCGGCCACGACCGTGGCGCCGGCCTCCACGGCGGCGAAGACGCGGGCCCGGGGAGCCCTCCTGTCGGTTGTGAGTTTCGACACTCCTCAACCTAGCGGGACAGGGCTCCCCGTGTGTCACCAACCTCGCGGGAGAACAGAGCTAGCTCTTGATCAAGCCGGTCCCGTGGCACTTCGCGCAGCGGCGGGCGAAGTCGAGTACGCAAGGCGTCGTTCCTGCGGGCGGCACGGGATTGCCGCAACTTGCCGCTGTGTGATCAGCGCACTAGCCCTACCTTGAAGCTGCCGCTCTTATCGTCGATGCTCATCGCACCGCTTCGCGATACATGGCGAGTGCCGCCTTCTCGTCGCCGATGTCGGTGAGGAAGTCGGCGAAGGCAGCGAGTACTTCACGTCTCCGAACGGTACCGCCATCAGACTTGACGGCGTCAGCTGCCCGTTGGTAGTACGAACGCGCATCCTCGAGGTGTCCGGCTGCGCGGTGGGCGTTGGCTGCCGTGAGGAGTGCACTCATCATCGTCTGCGGGGACGCACCCGCACTCTCAAGGCCAAGAGCCCTGTCGGCAAGACCGATCGCCTCGTCAAACTCGCCGCGGGCCAGCGCAATCGCCGCCTGCGTCTCTGCGACCCATGCTTGGGACCGCGGATCCGATAGCGTTTCAGCCTCGGCCGCCGCCATCCCGGCAAACTCCGAGGCTTGCCTCGTATTGCCAAGCTTGAGATAGGTCAGGGCCAGATGATTGTGGAGTACGGACACCTCGAGCTTGGAGCCCAGACCTTCGTACAGCGTCAAGCTGCGGGCGCCGGAGCGAACTGCCGCTTCAAGATCACCAGCTTGCCTGTAGTTTTGCGCCAGTGAATAGAAATACGCTGCTTGTACACGCGGATCAAGCGCATCAATGAGATCCCGACCCTCCTCCAGGTACGACAGCGCGACATCGTGCTGGCCCGCCCAGCCCATGACGGCGGCCAGCGATGTCAGGAGTCGCAGCTTAAAGCCCGGCTCCATTTCGAGTCCCCCCCGCACTCGTGACAGCAGGTTCTCCAGAAGTGCCCTGGCTTCCGACCCGTTATCGGTCTGGAACTGTGCCGAAGCGAGCCAGTACGCAGCCCAGGCGGCATCGACCGGTCGGTTCGCCTTCTCGAATAATTCGACCGCTTCCGATGCATGCCGAATAGCCTCGCGCGCAAAGTTTTGTCGACACAGGCTCTCTGCCAAACCCAGCAGTGCCTGACCTTTGGCGGTCGCGGTGGGTGCCGAGGCCAGAAGAGCTTGATATAGGTCTGCTGCGCCGCTGAGATCCCCGCTGGCCAGCTTGATGTCGGCCTCTACGCGGGACCATGGTTCAGTACGCGGATCCAGCAGATCGGCCACAGACACCCCGAGGCGTTGCGCCAAGTAGTTCAACGCGGCCATTGATGGCTTCACTGCACCCCGCTCAAGGCCGCTCACGTACTGCCCGGTAAATCGCTCGCCGGCGAGCTCTCGTTGGCTGAGGCCAGTACGCGCACGAGCTTCGCGGATGCGCTGGCCGATGCGCTTGGCCAAGGCGGACTCATCGACGACGACGACTCGCCGCTTAGCGCGAACAGACGATGCATTCATGCGGTCAGTTTAGCCGCTACGCAATCGGCAGTTGACTGACTCGAAAAAGATCGGTGCACTGACACCCAACCGTTCAAGCATCATCAGTAGCGCAGGCAGAGACGGCACCACACGCCCGCTCTCTACCGACGAGACGTACCGCCCGTCAAGGGCGCGGCAAGGTCGCGCTGTGTAAGCCCCAAGGACAGTCGCCCGGCGCGCAACTCCGCACCGAGTGCCTAAGCATGCCCGCTCGCTGCGCCGAAACGCGATGCTAAAGTAATAGTTGCATTTCGCATCCCGCGATTAGTAGCCTCCATTCGCGCTGAGATGCGCAACCAGGGGTGTGCGGGTCAGCCAGAAGGGAGACTGGCATGACCGTTCGACATCGCGCCAAGTTCATCGCGTTCGTCCTGGCCAGCACGTTGGCCATTCTCAACACGGCAGCCATATTGGCCAGTGATGGCCAGGTGCCGTTCCCGAAGTAGCCCACTTGACGCGACCTTCCTAGCTACCCATCCACCTAGCGCTGGCCCAGCACCTCAACTAAAAAAAAGTGCATTTCGCACCCCCGCGACGCGATGCGGGGCGGGGGGCGAACCCAATTGAATCGGACAGGCCCTGGGCTCATTCGAGTCGACGCTCGAGGAGGACGTAGGTAGCGGCTCCAAGCGGCCGCTCGAGGTCCGGGCTGTCTTGCCATGCGGGGTATGACGTAAACGTGTCATGTCACTCAAAGCGATCATGCCCATCGGCCGCCTCGCCGCCACCGGGTAGCTCTTCGTCGCGCACGATTCGTAGGGCATCGCCCTCGGTGACTTATGGCGCGCCGCCGAGGAGAGCAGCCCCTCTATACAGACACCCAGCTCGTACAGGACCGGCCGGAAGTAGGGATCCCATTTACCCGCGGCCGAAGTTGCGCTCACATCGGTAGACGCGGCCGAAGCCGTCAACTACCCAGTGCTCGGCTGGCGAGAGAGAAAGAGAGAGTGCTTCGCCGAATGCCGCGAGCTAAGCCGACGAAAGCCGTTGACCGACGACCGAGGGTCGTGTCACACAGGAAGAGCGGGCGGCCCAGCTACTTCTTTGGCTTCGGCTTGGGCTTGCCCGCGTCGCTCCGCTTCTTCCGCCAGGTTCCGTCCTGGTTTCGGTCCCGCGGTGCAGTACCGCCACCCGGCATTTTCACGTGCGGAACCTTGCCCGCCCTCCGATCTGCCAACAGAACGTCACCTCCGTGTTATCGCCCCGCGCCTCGTTCGCGCGGGCTCTCGCTCAGCTAACGCCTCAACATCGCAAACGCTCTTCCTTGGATCGGGGAGAACCTCCCGGAGCGCGCGACACTATCCCGTCAGTCGAGCAATGGCCGGAGGAGGCGACCGCCAGCGCTGGCGTCGTGGTCGCCGCCGGCTACGGGCTCCGGATCAGCGTCTGGCGCGGGCGGCTCCGCGTCGAAGGCGGCATCGGTGCCGACCGCAGAAGTCGCCTTTTCCACTGAGCGACCAGCGGTTTGAAGCGTCTGGTCGTCCTTGGCCACAGCGGCTACGTGTCGCTCGAAGCTCTTCGGTGGTTAGCGGACATCAAGGCCGGGTACCTGCAAGTCGACGCCGACGGCCGCGTGCTGGCTGCTTTCGGCCCTCCGGGGCACGGATCGTCCGAGCTTACGCCGCGCACAGGTCATCGCGCTGCGCGACGGGCGAGCCATCTCGCTGTCTCGCTGGCTGGTCGACGCCAAACTCACCGCGCAAGATCAGACCCTGTCGCGCTTCACTCATCTCCGGCGCGCTGACGAGGCTGTCGCCATCATCGCCGCCTCCCGACAGACAGTCGCCGATGCCGGGACCGTGGATGAGCTACGGTCGTCCGAGGCCTTCGCGGCCGGGGCGTATTGGCAGGTGCTAGGCTCGCTCGAAACCCGATTCGCCAAGCGTGACGCGGACCGAGTGCCAAGCCATTGGCGGACGTTCGGGCGGTCGCGGCTCACCGATCGGCAACGGACAACGGCTCGCCGCGAACCCAGCGAACGCGGTCCTGAACTACCTGTATGCGCTCCTCGAGGCGGAGGCCACGCTCGCGGCTCGGATCGTCGGGCTCGATCCCGAACTGGGTGTGATGCACGCCGACCAGGCGCATCGCGACTCGCTGTCCGCCGACCTCATGGAGCCGGTGCGGCCGATGGTCGACGCGTACGCCTTCAAGTTGCTGGCCTCGCGGCCTTTCGCCGCCCGCGACTTCCATGAGACACGGGTCGGGGTCTGTCGGGTGACGCCGCCGCTGACGCACGAGCTCGCCGAGACCCTGCCGCGCTGGCGGGAGCTGGTGGGCAAGGTGGCGGAGGACTTCGCGGCGTCGCTTGAGACCGGCGCGATGCCGACGCCGATAACCGGGCGCCGGCGAGCTGAAGGACGGCCGAGCGGACCGCGGCAGCGGCCGGCGAAGACCACGAGCGGTCGCCGATGCGGCTGGTGCGGCGGAAAGCCGCTGCCGCGGCGAGCGACCTGCAGCGACGAATGCGCCGACCAGATCCTGGCGGAGAAGCACACGGAGTTCGCGGCGGCTAGCTCAGAGCGCATGCAAAGGCTGGCGGGCACAGAGCACCACCCTGCTCTGACCCCGCAGGCGAATGAGCGGCGTCGCGTGACCCGGACGGCGCAACGAGCGGCCGAGCTGGCGTTAGGAGCGCGAGCATCCAGGTCCGGTCGATCGCAGCGAATTTGCCCACGAGGTCCTGCAGGGGCTCCTACCGATGTCGGCCAGGGCGATCGCCCGGGCGACGGGGCTGTCGGTGAGCTACTGAGCTGAGATCAAGAGAGGGCAGCGGGTGCCGCATCGTAGGTGGTGGCCGAGGTCTCGGCGCTCGGTTAGGGGCGCTTCGAGGCTCGGGACCTGGAAACTGCAGTATCGGTCAAGTCCCAGCTCGTGGTGTAAGAGTCGATCCGGTCATCCTCACGACGAACGTTGATCAGCTGGCGATGAGTAACGCGGCGGGCACCTCCTCGCTCGGTCTGGGAGCGTCGATCAGCAGCATCGATTCAGCGCTGAAGTAGTTGCGCCCGACCGCCCACTCGTCGTCCTGCTCGGCCAGCAGCATGCCCACCAGGCGCAGCAGGCTGCGGCGGTTGGGGAAGATGCCGACAACGTCGGTGCGACGCCGGATCTCCTTGTTGAGCCGCTCCTGGGGGTTGGTGCTGCGGATCTGGCGGCGGTGCGCGGCGGGGAAGGTGAAGTGCGCCAGCAGGTCATCCTCGGCGCCCTCCAGCAGCTCGGCGACCCGCTCGAAGCGCGGGCGCAGGCCGTCGGCCACGCGCCGCAGCTGGGCCCGTGCGCTGGCCTCGTCGGGCTGCTCGAAGATGGAGCGGATGGCGGAGGCCACCATGCCCTGCGCGCCCTTCATGACCAGACCCAGCGCG
>Ga0183260_10000850_pt1 | contig 26030 bp, 27 predicted proteins | sample AntDrymUQ4972206_2_FD_129768 | JGI IMG/M metagenome (GOLD analysis project Ga0183260, IMG submission 129768) | Polar desert sand microbial communities from Dry Valleys, Antarctica - metaG UQ497 (22.06) (version 2) (version 2) | ecosystem: Environmental > Terrestrial > Soil > Desert | place... | reverse complement strand
TATCACCGTTCCTGACCTGCCCTCGCCGACACGACACCTGGAGTTCCTGATGACCTCGATGCCCGGATCTACCGGCCCCGTCAATGCGATCACCCACCGCTTCAGCACGGCGAACCCACTCGACGTCTCGGTCCGCAACCAGGCCGGCACGGTGGAGATCACCGCGGCGGACATCGTCGAGACAACCGTCGAGATCGTGCCCAACGACGCCAAGGGAGCGGAGCTGGCCGAGCGCACCCGGGTCCAGCTCAGCGAGGACGGCGGACGCCTGCGCATCGATGTACCTGATCGCAAGATGCTTCGCCAACCGGCCCTGGAAATCATCGTGACCATGCCCACCGGTTCGAGCGTCGACGTGCAGACCGCGACCGCAGACGTACAGACTCGTGGCGTCCTGGACAGTGCGACGGTCGCAACGGCAAGCGCGGACGTGTCCCTCTCACACGTGCGAGGGCGCATGGAGGTCACGACAGCCAGCGGGAACATCCACGTCGGGCACGGCGACGGACCGGTTCAGATACGTTCGGCCTCCGGCGACGTCCGGTTGGATGTCAGCGGCACCGAGGCGTCGGTGCAGACCGCCTCGGGAGCGGTCATGATCGGTCGGCTGTCCGGCGACCTGACCGCACGGTCGGCCTCTGGCGACGTCATCGTCGGTTCGGCGTCGGCAGGGTCGGTGCAGGCCAAGACGATGTCGGGCGACGTGATCATCGGAGTTGCTACCGGGTTGCTGCTGTGGCTGGACGTGTCGAGCCTGTCCGGTGACGTCGCTTCCGAACTCGGACCTGACGACTCCGTCGCCGGCCCGGGGGAAGAAGCTGGCGACCAAGACAGCGGCCCGGACCTCAGGATCTCCGCCTCCACGATGAGTGGCGACGTCCTGCTCCGCCGCGGACGCTAGAGCACCGCCCGCAGCGCCTCGGCCAGGTCGCCGCGGTCCCCGACCTCCACCCGGTCCAGGCCCATCCAGGCGGCCACGTTGGACAGCTCCGTTGCCAGCTGCTGACTCACCGATCCGACGTCGATCCGACGCTCGCCGTGCGCCGACTGGACCCGGAGAAGATCGGCCTGGCGGTCGGCTTTGAGGTCGACCCGGGCCACCAGCCGATCGCCGAGCAAGAATGGCAGAACGTAGTACCCGTACTTGCGCGCGGCCGCTGGTGTGTAGATCTCGAGTCGGTAGTTGAAACCGAAGATGCGCTCGGTTCGCGGACGGGTCCAGATCAGGGAGTCGAAGGGTGACAACAGCGCGCGGGCCGACATTCGCCGGGGCAGCGCGGCTGCTGGGTCGAGATAGCCGGGCTCGTTCCACCCCTCGACTTCCACGGCAAGCAGCTGCCCGGATGCGAGGAGATCGGTGACGGCCAGCTTGCTTGCTAGCGGCCCCAACCGGAAGTAGTCGCGCAGGTCCCGTTCGGTGGCGATTCCGTGAGCCCGAGCAGCGGTGCGGATCAACACCCTGGTGGCTTCGTCCTTGCTCAGCGTGGGTGCATTCCGGATCGCCGGCGGGATCACCCGATCCGTCAGGTCGTAGACGCGTTCGAACGCCTGCGTACGGCGCACTGCGCTGATGACTCCGGTATAGAACAGCCATTCGAGCGCCACTTTGCCCTCGTGCCAGTTCCACATCGTGCCCGGTCGTCGGGCCGCGTCCGGTCGGAGCACGGCCGCGGTCAGCGGTCCCTCGTCCCGCACCTGTCCTAAGACCTTCTCCACGAAGCCGGGACGATCCCGCTGTAGGGCAACCATGCTGCCCCACGCTTGATTGGGGGCGTCCTCCATCCGCCAGCGCAGAGCGGGATAGAGCCGTATGTCCACATAGGACGCCTCATGTGCCCAGAACTCGAAGAGCTCCCGCCGCTTTTCGAACATCGAGTCGAGGAGGTTCCGGTCGTAGGGTCCCAGCCGACTGAACAGCGGTAGATAGTGCGAGCGGGACAGCACGTTGACCGAGTCGATCTGCAGGACCGCAATCCGGTCGACGACCCGTCGGAGGGTCCGGATGTCGACCCGACCTCTGGGCCGGCGATCGGCAAAGCCTTGCGCGGCCAAGGCGATTCGCCGCGCTCCCCCAGCGGTGACGCGTTCCATGACGGCGCAGACTACGACGAGGTCCTGACGCCCTCGTCGCCGCTGTCAGGCTCCGGTCCGCGGCCATAAGGAAATTGCCATGCGCGGCTCATGAGAGCCTCATCCGCGGCCCCGACGATGGTTGCATGCAAGCAGTCGCGCCCGAATCGGCCAGACCCCGGTCCTCGGCCGGAGGGCACGCCATGATCAAGACCCTGTTCGCGCGTTTTGGAGACCGATCCTGACCCATTTGAGGCAGCTTGTGGGTCTCACAACCCCCACGACCGGACCTCGTCCAAGAAGACGATGATTTCGGCCGGCGGACCGACCAGGGCCTGCGCCCGTCCGCGAACGGCAAACGCCCAGGGGGACCAACCCGCGCCTTCGCGCAATCCATCGATCACCACCGCAGCCTTTTCTGAGGCGAGCACGTGCCGAAATCGGCTGGTGGCACTCACGTCGCGGCCGCCCAACACGATGACGTTGCGCGTCGGGTCGAATGACCAGCCGCAGGGCACCACGTGTGGCATCCCGTCGCGCCCCACCGTGGCGACTCGGGCCAGCACCCGAGGTGGGTGCTCGAGGAAAGCTGTCTCGACCTGACTCAGCTCGGCGCCAACCATCGCCTTCACCACCGTGTCCAGGCTGGCTCAGAAGCGTTGGCCCGCCACAGGGCGACGAACCAGATCGCGCCGGTGAGTATGTGCATCGTCGCGAGTGCGACCGTGGTCACGGGCTCTGCTTCGGCCTGCATGATCGGTGTGCTGGCCGACAGGACTCCGACCGTGCCTCCTGCGACAGCAAGCCGCCGCGACGCAGCAGGCCCCCAACGCCGGGTCAGGGTGAAGGCCAACCCACCCAAGGCCAGGGCGACCAGCGTCGTAAGCACCACATGAACTGGTGTGATCGTGATCGCCTGCCCGCCCATCCCTACTCGATAGTCGGCATTTGCGGCCAGCCCGATGAGCCAGACAGCAAGATTGACCATCACGGTGGTTACTGCGACAACCAGGACCGGGCGCAGCCTAGTTCGCGGGCTACCCGTCTTCCTCTTAGTTGCCATCTTCGTCATCATTGACCTCCTCAATGGTTGACCTACTCAAGCTCCTTCAGCAAGAATGGCGGGCGTTAGTTGAGGTTGTCAATATTTGAGTTCACAGATATTCTCCAAGCATGGCCCACGACACCGGACAGGAGACGTTGGCCGAGGCACATGAACTCAGCCGACGCATGCTGCAGGTCGCCGACCTGACCCGGTCCGTATTCGGCGCTCTGGCCGCCGAGTTCGACCTCACCGCAGTTCAGGCGCGCGCCGTCCTGCGCATGTACGAGCCGACGCCCATGCGCGCGTTGGCCGAGCATCTGTCCTGTGACGCGTCCAACGTCACTGGCATCGCCGACCGCCTCGAGCAGCGGGGGTTCGCCGAACGGGTCGTCGGATCGGATCGCCGCGTCATCCTGTTGCAACTGACCGACCGCGGGAGGAGGACCCGCCGGGCGCTCGCGGAACGAGTGGGGGCCGGATCGGTCGTCACGGCGAAGCTGTCACCGACAGAGCGGCGACACCTGGGCAGGTTGCTGGACAAGATGCTTGGCTAGCGATTCCGCCCGTCTGACGCCAGGATCTGGCTGGGACAACACCGGTTCGAACGGTCTGTCAGGCTGGACGGATGGCCGATGTGAACGTGCGCCCGGCGCGTACCCAGGAGGCCGGTGAGGTGGCCCGGATCCAGCGGGTGAGTTGGGCTCGGGCGGGAACGTCGGTCGTCCCCGCCTCGGTCTTGGATCGCCTGGTCGGCGACGAGGTGGTTTCCCGGTGGGCGGCCACCATCGACACGCCACCGTCCCCAGGTCATCACGTGCTCGTGGCGCGCGAGCAAGAAACGATCGTCGGGATGGTCGCCTTCGGGCCCGCGGAGTCCGAGGATGCTCGCAACGAGGGTCATGACGAGGGCCCGACCGGTGAGATCGCGACCCTGCTGGTCGAGCCACGTTGGGGCAGGCGCGGACACGGGAGCCGGCTGCTGGCTGCCACCGTCGACATCGCCCGGACCGACGGGGTGGCTCAGCTGATCACCTGGGTGCCCGAGAATGACATCAGCGCGCGTACCTTCTTCGGCTCCGCCGGCTGGCAGGAGTCGGGATTGATCCGGACTTTGGACGCCGACGGGACGCCGCTGCGCGAGGTGTGTCTGCACACCTCGATCGTGGAGGACGCCATTCGGCCGGCGGGAACGTCATCGGGGAGCCCGGCATGAGCTTCGCCGGCTTTCCCGAACGCGCCATGGTCTTCTACGAGGGCCTCGAGGCGGACAACTCCAAGACCTACTGGACCGATCACCGAGCTGTCTACGACGAGTGCGTCAAGGCCCCGATGGAGGCGCTGCTTGCCGAGCTTGCCGTGGAGTTCGGGGAGGCCAAGTTCTTCCGCCCGTACCGCGACGTTCGCTATGCCAAGGACAAGACGCCGTACAAGAACCACGCCGGAGCTGTGATCCACGGGACCGGTGGTGGTGGCCTGTACGTCCAGATCTCCGCTGCCGGGCTGCTGCTGGCTGGTGGTGCCTGGCATCTGGAGTCCGAGCAAGTACAGCGGATGCGCCGGGCGATCGCCGACGATCACCTCGGGCGGGCGCTGGAAGACGAGCTGTCCGGGCTGCGCAGGGCGGGGTGGGTGATCAGCGGCAACCCCATCAAGACCCGTCCGCAGGGTTATGATCGGGACCATCCGAGGCTGGAGCTGCTGCGATTCCGCGCATTGAGCACCCACCGGGACTATGGGGACCAGCCGTGGCTGGCCTCCCGCGATGCCCTCTCTCGGGTACGCCGAGGCTGGCGCCGACTGGCTCCGCTCAACGACTGGATCGCCACGCACCTGACGCCGAGCACAGAACGTGCACGCCAGCCGGGCCAGCTGACAGCAGCACCCCGGCCGATGACGCGCAGGTGCGCCGCCTGGCCTTGTGGACCGGCGGCGTACGGCACCTGGTGCCAGAGCCCGGACAGGGCCTGACGTAGGGCAAGGCCTGCATCTGCGCTGGCGGTGTAATCGCCTGACTCGGCCGCTGCGCGAAGGTCGGTCAGGACGCCGTCGATGCTGGTTGCAGCGCTTCCTGAATCGTGTGGGAGATCCGGTTCCGGCCTCGAGGTGGGTGGCATCCCCGGTGAGGAAGCCGGGCATGGTCGTGTCCCTCCTGCGGCGCCGGGCGTGTCCAGCGCGATGCAGGAACCATGCGGTCGGTGACCTGAACAACCCCTGAAGGTCACTCCTGGCCCGTTCAGCCTGGACTCAGGCGGTCTGACGCCGCGTCTCTGCCGACCTGCTCTACCGCACTCCAGCGCCGCAGTCAGGAGTCCAGAAGGGGGTCAAGACCCACGGTGAGCCCCGGGTGCGCGGCCACGTTGCGAACCGCGAGCAGCACACCGGGCATGAACGAGTTCCGGTTGAGGGTGTCGTGCCGGATCGTCATCGTCTCGCCCTCGGTGCCGAACAGGATCTGCTGATGGGCCAGCAGGCCTGACATCCGTACGGAATGGATCCGTACCCCGTTGTCGTCCACCCCGCGCGCACCCATGTCCTCCTGGCGGGTGGCATCGGGCATCTCGGCCAGTCCGGCACTACGCCGGGTCTCGGCGATCAACTTCGCCGTGCGGTGCGCGGTCCCACTCGGGGCGTCGATCTTCTGCGGATGATGCATCTCGATGACTTCGGCGGAGTCAAAATACCTCGCGGCAAGGGCGGCGAAACGCATGGACAGCACCGCGCCGATCGCGAAATTCGGGGCGATCAACACGGCGAGGTCCGGCTTGGGCTCCAGCCATTGGCGAACCGTTTCGATCTTCTCGTCGTCGAACCCGGACGTACCCACGACGCAGTGGATGTTCTGGTCGATGCAGAACCGAATGTTGTCCATCACGACGTCCGGACCGGTGAAGTCGACGACGACGTCAGCAGCTGCGTCGGAGACGTTGAACAGCCAGTCTCCGGCGTCCACGTTTGCCACCAGCTCCAGGTCCGGAGCCTCGTTCACTGCTTGACAGACCTGCGCGCCCATCCGCCCGCGACCGCCGAGTACGCCGACCCTGATCAATTCGCCCAACGGCTCAGTCATTGTTTGCGCCCCGATCTGGCTCATGGGCTGCACCATAGTCGGGTGACCCCACCGCTCACGGTGCTCCTCGCGCCGGACAAGTTCAAAGGTTGTCTGGCTGCGATCGACGTCTGCAAGGAACTCCGAACCGGCCTGCTGGCCAGTGCCTTCCCGGTCGAGGTCGTGCTCCGGCCGATGGCCGACGGAGGCGAGGGAACTCTGGACGCAGCGCTGTTGGCAGGCTTCGAGGCCCTCCCCGTCGCTGCCGCGGATCCGCTCGGCCGGCCGCGGACGGCCAGGATCGGGGTCCGCGGCTCGACTGCGCTGATCGAGCTGGCGGAGATCTGCGGACTGGCTCTCTTGACCGGCGACACGAAGGATCCGATGCGCGCCACGACGTACGGCGTCGGCATGGCGATGAAGGCGGCAGTCGAGTGGGGCCACCGACGACTGGTCGTCGGAATCGGTGGCAGCGCTTCCACCGATGGCGGCATCGGCGCGGCCACCGCGCTAGGCGCCCGCATCCTGGATCACAACGGGCAACCCGTGCGGCCGGGCGGTGCGGGTCTCGACGACGTTGCCTCCATCGACCTCGGGCCGATGTCGGCTCTACTCGACGGAATCAGCCTCACTGTGGCCACCGACGTCAGTTCCCCGTTGCACGGCCAGTTCGGCGCTGCGCGGGTCTTCGCGGCGCAGAAGGGTGCCTCGCCGGATCAAGTCCGCGACTTGGACGCCGGCCTGCGCAACTGGTCAGCCCGGTTGTTGGCGACCACTGGCATCGACGTGTCCGCACTGTCCGGAGGAGGGGCAGCGGGCGGCTTCGCCGCGCCGTTCCTTGCCACGGGCTCGGCCCGGATCGCCTCAGGCGCCCAGCTGGTGCTGGATCTCACCGATACCCGACCAGCTATCGCCGCGGCGACTGTCGTGGTCACCGGTGAAGGCCGATGGGATACCCAGACTGCGGCCGGCAAGGCACCGCACGCCGTCCTCGACGCCGCACGGAAGGCGGACACGCCGGTGATTGCGGTTGCCGGCGGTTTCGCGGCCGACGCGGATCTGACCGGTGTGCTGGCCTCGTACTCCCTGACCGAGCTGGCCCGCCCGGATCGAGACCCGGTACGGGATGTGCGAGCCCTGCTGCGCGAGATCGGCAGCCGGATCGCCAGGCAACCTCTGCTGAGGTCTTTCCCGGGGTCAGGTCAGGCGGCGACGAACTCGGTGAAGTCGTGATCGGCGAAGGGTCCGACCACGGACAGGCACAACGGGCCGGCGAGGACTTCAGCGGCGATGTCGGCGACGTCCTGGACGCTGACCGCCGCTATGTCCTCGAGCACCTGGGGGACGCTGCGATATTCACCGAAGCTCAACTCGGACTTTGCGATCCAGCTCATCCGCGATCCGCTGTCCTCCATGCCCAGCACCATGCCGCCGCGTAGTTGACCCTTTGCCCGGGCCACTTCCTCGGCCGACAATCCCTTTACCGCAACGCGATCCAGCTCCGCGCGGATGAGCCCCAGCACCTCATCGACATTTCTCGGGGCACATCCGGCATAGACGTTGTAGGACCCGACGCCGGCATACTGCGAGACCGAGGATCCGACGCTGTAGGCCAGCCCCCGCTTCTCCCGGATCTCCTGGAACAGACGCGAACTCATCCCACCGCCGAGCGCGGTGTTGAGCACGCTCAGCGCATACCTGCGCTCGTCGTGCCGTCCCGGTGTGAAGCCGCCGAGCAGGATATGGGCCTGCTCGGTCGGCCGGTCGATAAGGGCGACCTGCCGTGCCGGAGACGTCCGAACTATGTCGCTCTGGCGAATCGGGTCCGGGTCTACGTCTACGCTCAGCTGATCAGCAAAGGCCTTGCGGACCAGCCGCAGAACGTCCGCATGATCGACGGCACCGGCTGCCGCCACGACCATTGACTGCGATCGATAGCGGCGCCGGTAGTAGCCGGCGATCTGCGTCCGGCTCAGGTCGGTGATCGACTGCGTCGTACCGAGGACCGGGCGACCGAGCGGGTTGTCCCCGAAGAGTGCCCCGCTGAAGAGGTCGTAGACCGCATCGCCGGGCTCGTCGTCGCGCATCGCGATCTCTTCGTGGATGACGCCACGCTCGTTGTCTACGTCGGCGCCGCGAATGATGGCACTGGTGACCAGGTCCCCGACGACATCAACCGCCAACGGCAGATCACTGGCCAGGACCGTCGCGTAGTAACAGGTGTGCTCCTTGGCGGTGAACGCGTTCAGCTCGCCACCCACGGCGTCCAGTTCCGAGGCGATCTGCAGGGCGCTGCGGCGACGGGTGCCCTTGAACAACAGATGTTCCAGATAGTGCGAGGCGCCGGCCAGCCGCGCTGTCTCGTCAGAGGATCCGACCCCTACCCAGATGCCCAGTGATGCTGAGAGCATCGAAGGCATGGACTCGGTGATCACCCGCAGCCCCCCCGGCAGGACCGTCCGGCGGACGATACCGCCGGACGAGTCCTGACCGAGGGTACGAGTACTCGCGCGCTTGCGATTACTAGGAGCCTCGTGCGCTGCGCGCACCGGCCGGTCCGCTCCTCGCTCGCTGGCGCTCGCTGCGATGCTCCCGACCTCTCGGCTCGTCCCAGTCCCCACGTTGACTGTCCGCGAGTTCAGACGCTGGCGGACGCGGTGTCGGCAGGCACTGACTCCGGCGCGCCGTTGCTGCTTGCGCCGTTGTCGCCGCCGGCGTTGTCTGCGACGGGGCCGAGGCTGATCTTGCCACGGGCATCGATCTCGAGGATCTCGACCTGCAGCTTGTCACCGACGTTGACCACGTCCTCGACCTTGCCGATCCGCTTGCCGCCGCCGAGCTTGCTGATGTGCACCAGCCCGTCACGTCCGGGCAGCAGCGAGACAAAGGCGCCGAAGGTGGTCGTTTTGACGACCGTACCCAGAAAACGCTCCCCGACCTTGGGCATCTGCGGGTTGGCGATCGCGTTAATCCGATCCACCGCCGCCTGGGCGGACGGGCCATCGGTGGCGCCGACGTAGATCGTGCCGTCGTCCTCGATGGTGATGTCCGCGCCGGTCTCGTCCTGGATCGCGTTGATCATCTGACCCTTGGGCCCGATCACCGCGCCGATCTTGTCGACCGGGATCTTGACGCTCGTGACGCGCGGGGCGTACGGGCTCATCTCGTCCGGACCGTCGATCGCCTCGTTCATGACGTCGAGGATGTGCAGCCGGGCCGCCTTAGCCTGGGTGAGTGCTGCGGCCAGCACGTCCGACGGGATTCCGTCGAGCTTGGTGTCCAGCTGGAGCGCGGTCACGAAGTCCTTGGTGCCGGCGACCTTGAAGTCCATGTCGCCGAAGGCGTCCTCGGCGCCGAGGATGTCGGTCAACGCGACGTACTCGGTCTTCCCGTCGACCTCATCTGAGACCAGGCCCATCGCGATACCAGCCACCGGTGCGCGCAGTGGCACGCCGGCGTTGAGCAGCGCCATAGTCGAGGCACAGACCGAGCCCATCGAGGTGGAGCCGTTGGAGCCCAACGCCTCGGAGACCTGACGGATGGCGTACGGGAACTCCTCACGCGTCGGCAAGACCGGCAACAGTGCCCGTTCGGCCAACGCGCCGTGCCCGATTTCGCGGCGCTTGGGCGAGCCCACACGGCCGGTCTCGCCGGTGGAGTACGGCGGGAAGTTGTAGTTGTGCATGTAGCGCTTGCGGTTCTCCGGGTTCAACGTGTCGACCATCTGCTCCATGCGGAGCATGTTCAGCGTGGTGACACCCAGGATCTGGGTCTCGCCGCGCTCGAACAGCGCCGAGCCGTGCACCCTCGGAATGACCTCGACCTCGGCGCTCAGTGGCCGGATGTCGGACAGCCCGCGGCCGTCGATCCGGATCTTGTCGCGCAGGATCCGCTGGCGGACCACCTTCTTGGTGTAGGCCCGGACTGCGGCCGAGATCTCCTTCTCCCGTCCCTCGAACTGATCGCCGAGCGCGGCCTTGGTCTCGTCCTTGATCCGGTCGCCCTCGGCTTCGCGGTCGCCCTTGGCGGCCATGCTCTGGGCGGCTGTCAGAGCCTGTCCGGCATGGGACTCGACAGCGGCATAGACGTCGTCGGTGTAGTCCAGGAAGCGGGGGAAGTCGACGGTCGGCTTCGCGGCCTTCGCGGCCAGCGCTGACTGGGCCTCGCACAGTGACTTGATGAACGGCTGGGCGGCCTCGAGGCCGGCCGACACGACATCCTCGGTCGGCGCGGTGGCTCCACCGGCGACGAGTTCGATCGTCCTGGTGGTGGCTTCGGCCTCGACCATCATGATCGCCACGTCACCGTCCTCGCGTACCCGACCGGCGACGACCATGTCGAAGACCGCGGTCTTCAACTCGGTGTGCGTCGGGAAGGCGACCCACTGCCCCTCGATGAGCGCCACCCGGGTGGCCCCGACCGGACCGGAGAAGGGCAGGCCGGACAGCTGGGTGGACATCGAGGCAGCGTTGATGGCCAGGACGTCGTAGAGGTGGTCGGGGTCCAGCGACATCACGGTGATGACGACCTGGACCTCGTTGCGAAGGCCCTTGGCGAAGGTCGGACGCAGCGGGCGGTCGATCAGCCGGCAGGTGAGGATCGCGTCCTCGCTGGGGCGGCCCTCACGGCGGAAGAAGGAACCGGGGATGCGGCCCGCGGCATACATCCGCTCCTCCACGTCGACGGTGAGCGGGAAGAAGTCGAGGTGCTCCTTGGGTGATTTGCTGGCTGTGGTGGCCGACAGGAGCAGGGTGTCGCCGATGGTGGCCACGGCCGAGCCGGCAGCCTGACGGGCCAGCCGGCCGGTCTCGAAACCGACCTCACGAGTGCCGAAGCGCCCGTTGTCGATCGTTGCGGTGGCGGTGTGCACGCCCTCGTCGGGCGAATCTTGCGAAAGTGCGGACATGTGGTCCTCTCGTACGTCACACCGAGGTGGCGCAGGAACGAGATCAGGACACTGGTTCGCGATCCGGTCTTCGATCGAAGCGCTCGGGGGAGGAGATTCACTCTCCCGGGCGCCACTACCGAGGACCGGTCCGATCCGGTCCCCTCGTCCGCCACGCCGTTCCCGGCATGGAAGACCGTACGGCGGATGCCGTACGGGGGTGGTGCTAGCGGCGAAGGCCGAGACGCTCGATGAGCGACCGGTAACGGTCGATGTCGATCTTCGCCAGGTAGTTGAGCAGCCGGCGGCGGCGCCCGACGAGCAGGAGCAGGCCGCGGCGGCTGTGGTGATCGTGCTTGTGGAACTTGAGGTGTTCGGTCAGGTCCCGGATGCGCTGGGTGAGCATCGCGACCTGCACTTCTGGTGAGCCGGTGTCGTTCTGAACGGTCCCGTACTCGGTGCTGATGTCTTTCTTTACTGTTGTGGACAGACCCATCTCTTGTTCTCCTTCACAGGTCGCGCGTCGCCCTCGGTCTGATTCACGAGAGGCTGAAGTGAACACGCTTACGCACGCCGAAGATCGGCGTGACCAACCCAGGGTATCAGTTGTCGGCCCGAGCCAAGATCTCTCGGGTGCGGGTCACGTCACCAGCCATCGCGGCGGTCAAATCCTCCACCCTGTTGAAGCGCTCCATTCCGCGCAGCCGGGTGAGGAACTCCACGCCCACATGCTCGCCGTAGAGGTCGTCGGAGAAGTCCAGCACGAACGCTTCCACTCGGCGCTGCTCCCCGGAAAAGGTCGGATTGGTGCCCACCGAGATTGCTGCCGGCAGCGGCTTGCCGTCGCGGATGAGCCGGCCGGCATAGACGCCGTCGGTCGGAACGGCCGTGTGCAGTGCGGCCTCGACATTGGCGGTCGGATAGCCCAGTGCCCGTCCCCGCCGGTCGCCACGAACGACAATTCCCTCGACGCGATGCGGGCGACCCAGCGCCGCTGCGGCCGTGGCCATGTCGCCGGCCGCGACGCAGGCGCGGATGTAGGTCGAGGACAGCGGCACGTCGCCGGCTCGCTGGATGCCGACGCTGTCAACCTGGAAGCCGAAGCGCTCGCCCAGTTCCCGGAGAGTCTCGACCGAACCCTGGGCCCGGTGGCCGAACCGAAAGTTCTCTCCGACGACCACCGCAGCGGCGTGCAGATGCGCCACGAGTGCCGAATGCACGAACTCGTCGGGTTGGAGCCTGCTGAACTCCGCCGTGAACGGGATCACGCAGAGCGCGTCAAGGCCGAGCCCAGTGAGCAGCTCCGCCTTGCGGTTGACCGAGGTGAGGATCGGTGGATGCGAACCAGGCCGGACGACCTCGCTGGGATGCGGGTCGAAGGTGACTGCCACCGAGGACAGGCCGGCGGCGTGCGCCCGGGCAACGGTGGCCTCGAGGAGGTACTGGTGGCCGCGGTGCACACCGTCGTACATGCCGATGGTGACCACCGAGCGCCCCCACCCGCTCGGGGTTCGCTCGGCACCGCGCCAGCTCCTCATCAGGAGTGCGTCCTCAGCGGGCGAGCAGGCTCAGCCGTACCGGGTTTCTGGTGCATGTCACCCCACCTAGCCGATCCGGTGGATCCAGCCGTGCCGGTCGTCGACAGTGCCGTGCTGGATGTCGAGCAGTTCCTCGCGCAGCGCCGTCGTGATCGGACCGGGCTCGCCGTCTGCCATCGTGAACTCCCCACCGTTGCTACGGGCCCTTCCGATCGGGGTGATGACCGCAGCGGTCCCGCAGGCGAACACTTCGGTCAGCGAACCGTCGGCGGCCCGCTCGCGCCATTCCGCGACGGTGATCCGGCGTTCGGAGACGCCGTACCCGTGTTCACCGGCCAGCGTGATCACCGATTCCCGGGTGATGCCGGCCAGCAGCGTCCCGGTGAGTTCGGGCGTGGCGAATTCGACCTTGTCCCCGTCCTTGAAGACGAAGAAGAGATTCATTCCGCCCATCTCTTCGACCGCGCTGCGCTCGACCGCGTCCAGCCACACGACCTGATCGCAGCCTTGCGCAGCGGCTTGTTCCTGGGCGAGCAGGCTGGCGGCGTAGTTGCCGCCGGTCTTCGCCGCGCCGGTACCGCCTGGTGCCGCGCGGACGAAGTCCTCGGACAGCCACACGGTCACCGGCTTGACACCCTGTGGGAAATAGGCGCCCGACGGCGAGGCGATGAACAGGCACAGGTACTCGTGCGCCGGTCGGACCCCCAGATAGGCCTCGGTGGCGAACATGAACGGGCGCAGGTACAGGCTCCGGTCGCCGCCCGAGGGGACCCAGGCCCGGTCGATGCTGACAAGCGCTTCGACCGCGGCGACGAAAGCGTCCTCCGGCAATCCAGGCATCGCCAGCCGGGCCGCGGAGCGCTGGAAACGTGCCGCATTGGCGTCGGGCCGGAACACCGCCAGGCCGCCATCATCGAGATTGAATGCCTTGAGTCCTTCGAAGATGGTCTGCGAGTAGTGCAGCACGGCCGTGCTCGGATGCAGCTGCAGCGGCGCGAAGGGGCCGAGCAGCGCGTCGTGCCAACCCACGCCACGGGTCCAGGTGATCGACAGCATGTGATCGGTGAAGTGCTGCCCGAACCCGGGCTCGGCCAGGATCTCGGACCGCCGTACCGCATCGACCGGACTGGCCGACGGCACGACCTGCAGCGGCAGGTCGGCACAGAGCTGAGTCGGGCGGGTCAGGATGTCGGTCACGGGGTGCCTTCTCGGTTGGGTGGCAGGTACGTGATGGGGCGCTTACAGGAGTGTCGGAGTCGAGGTTAACGACCGTTCGCCGTTCGGTCATGTCCTCGTTAGGGCCGATGTCGGAGAGCCGGGGGCTCAGCCGAAGCCGACGACCGTCCGGGTCTGCCCGTCGAGGTCTTCGACGAGGGCGACGGCAGCGCCTTGTGGGTCGAAGACACCATAGATGCCGGGCAGGCCCAACGCAGCGACTCGTTGGCCGTGGCGCAGTGCGCGCGCGGTCCCGACGTCCACCGAAAGCCCGGCCAAGCTGTGGCGGACCGCAGCCGCGAGGTCATGGGTGACCGGCGCAGCCGCCAACTCCTCCAGCGTGCGCGCCTGCTCGATCGAGAATCCCCCGACCCGCGTCCGCCGTAGCGCGGTGAGATGCCCGCCGACCGCGAGCGCATCGCCGAGATCCCGGGCCAGGGCTCGGACATAGGTACCGGTCGTGCACTCCACGGTGACGTCGAGGTCGATCAGCTCCGAGGTCGGCCGCCGTACGGCGAGCAGGTCCAAAGCCGAGACGGTGACCGGTCGGGGCGGAAGGGTGAACTCCTCACCCGCGCGTACGCGGGAGTACGCCCGGCGGCCGTCCACCTTGATCGCGCTGACCGAGGACGGCACTTGCTCGATGTCGCCGGTCAGGGATGACAGGCCGGACCGAATTGCCTCCGCACCGACATCTACGGTGCTGCATGTCTCGGTGACCTCGCCCTCGGCGTCGTCGGTCACCGTTCGGACGCCCAGCCGGATCGTGGCCGTGTACGCCTTGTCCTGGCCGGATATGTATCCGAGCAGCCGGGTGGCGCGGCCCAGCCCAATGACCAGAACGCCGGTGGCCATCGGGTCCAGCGTCCCGGCATGCCCGACCTTGCGGGTGCCGGCCAGCCGCCGCATCCGAGCGACGACGTCATGCGAGGTGAGGCCTTGGGGTTTGTCGACGATGGTGAATCCGTCTGGTCCGGTGGTGGCCACAACACAGATCATTCCCGACCGGGCACCATGGCAGCCGTGACTGACGAGGTGCGACCCGCCGGCTCGGTGCTGGATCTCGGCTTCGCCCGGCTGGATGTCGACCGAGCCGAACGAACCGGGATCCCCGAAGTTGTCTACGCCCAGGGCAAGACACCGGAGCAGGTCGTGGGCTGCCTGGCCGGACTGCGCGAGACCGGCCAGATCGCCGTTGCGACCCGGGTCGATGAGAAGGTCGCCGAGGCTATTCAGCTGCGCTGGCCGGATGCGGATCTCGATCCGGTGGCCCGGTGCGCCCGAATCGGTTGCCCGCCAAGCGGAATTGGTGACGTCGTCGTTGTCTCGGCCGGTACGTCCGACGCACCGGTCGCGGCCGAGGCGGCCTTCGTCGCCGAGTCACTCGGTGCTGAGGTGACCAGGATCGATGACGTGGGTGTCGCCGGCCTGCACCGCCTGCTCTCCGTGCGCGGCAATCTCGAGGCAGCCGATGTGGTGATCGTGGTGGCCGGAATGGACGGTGCGCTGGCCAGCGCGGTCGGCGGACTGGTCTCGAGTCCGGTCGTCGCTGTACCGACCAGCGTCGGCTACGGCGCGGCGTTCGACGGCCTGGCCGCACTGCTGACCATGCTCAACTCCTGCGCTCCCGGCGTCGTGGTCACGAACATCGACAACGGCTTCGGCGCTGCGGCCTTCGCCGCCAAGTTGCTCAACCGGTGGTCGCGCCGTCCGACCCGACCCGGCAGATATCCAGAGGCGTGACCCAGGTCGCTGACCTTCGGGTGCTGCGCCGGTCGCGATCGCTGGGCTCCGCAACGATCCCTGGGCGGCGGTCGATGTCAGTGGCCTGCGAGAGGATCGCCGCATCTTGGATCGTCCAGGGTGGGAGAGGAGAACCCGGTGAGTGTGCGGTGGTATTCGGTGGTGGTCGACTGCGTCGACGTCGGAGCGCAGGCACGATGGTGGGCCGAGGCTCTCGGGTGGCAGACCGTCTACGAAGCCCCGGACGAAGTCGTGCTCGTGCCGCCACATGCACTGGCGAAGGCCGACAGCATCCCGGTCGAGGAACGCGGTCCGGGTCTGGTCTTCGTGCCGGTGCCGGAAGGCAAGCAGGTCAAGAACCGACTCCACATCGACCTGGCGCCCCGGGCAGCTGACGACCAAGCCGCTGAGGTCGCTCGATTGGAGACGCTCGGGGCCACCCGCATCGACGTCGGACAATCCGACGATGCCGGGTGGATCGTGCTGGCCGACCCGGAGGGCAACGAGTTCTGCGTTCTCAGCTCCCGGGACTGAACGCATCCGCCCCTCAGCGGAAGCGAGCCGGATCAGGCAGCATCTCGTTCATCGCACCGGAGCGGAACCCGGTCGGATCCAGCTCGACCCGGTCGAAGCCGGTCACGGCCGCCAGCAGGTCGGGTCGCGAGGCCAGCGCCGGGATCAGCGTGGCGTCGACCTCCACGCGCGCTGTGTCGCCCAGGTCGCGGACCCGGAGGTTGCGGCCGTGCAAACCCACGGCGCGCAGGGCCGATCGAAGATCGCGCTCGGCCTGCTCGACCCTGGCCAGCCGATGCGGGTTGATCTGAATGCCGAAAGCGATCCGACTCGACAGACAGGCCGCAGCGGGCTTGTCCCACAACGGCAATGACCACTCGCGGGCGATTCTACGCACGTCGTCCTTGGTCAGCTCGGCATCGGCCAGGGGGCGGATCGCACCTCGCTCCAGCGCTGCCCGGATGCCCGGCCGGAAGCCCGCTCGCAGGTCATCCGCATTGGTCCCGGTCGCCACGTACGGCAGGCCGTAGTCAGCGGCAATGGGCAGCAGTACGTCGAGGAGTTCGGCCTTGCAGAAATAGCAGCGGTCTCCGCCGTTGGCACGATATCCAGGCCTGGCGAGCTCGTTGGTGGACGGGGTCAGGTGCGCGACGCCCAGCTCTCCGGCAAATACCGCCGCCGCCTCCAGTTCCTCGACGGGAAGGCTGCCTGACACCGCGGTGGCCGCGATCACCCGGCCCGGCCCGAGCGCGCGTACCGCACCGGCCAGGACGACCCCGGAGTCCACGCCACCCGAAAACGCCACGACGACCCCGTCCAGCCCGCGCAGCCGGGCAAGCAGTTGTTCGGCGGTACTGGCGGAGGACGGAGCGGGCGGCGGCACGCCGTCACTGTGGCACAGGGCGGCCGCCTGGATTCGCCCAGGCACGGCTCGCGGAGTCATCCCGCGGAGCGCACTCCGCTACCGCCAACCGCCCAACGGCCTCCGCGTACCCGCAGGCAGCCGCCGACCAGGCGGATGAGGATCAACGCCGTCAACCCCGCCCAGATCCCGTTCAATCCCAACCCGAGCGGGATCGAGAGCAGGGTCAGCGGCAGGAACCCGACAAGGCCCGCTGTGAGGGTCAGGGTGCGCAGGAACGCAACGTCACCTGAGCCCATGAGCACACCGTCCAAGGCGAAGACCAGACCGGCGAAGGGCTGCATGAGCGCAAACCACCACCAGATCGTTGCCGCCCCGGCAAGCACGTCGCGATCAGAGGAGAACAGTTGCGGGATGGCGTCGCGGCCGAGCAGCAGCAGGACCGCCACGACGAACCCGGTCACAGTGCCGTAGCGCGCGACCCGCCACGCGGTCGCGCGGGCTTCGTCCAGTCGCCTCGCCCCGAGGCTCTCACCGACCAGGGACTGCGCGGCGATGGCGAAACTGTCCAATACCAGGGCCAGGAACAGCCACAGCTGCAAGGCGATCTGGTGCGCTCCGACCTGCGCAGTGCCGATCCGGGCGGCGACTCCGGCGGCAACCAGGAAGGACCCCTGCAGCACGAGGGTCCGAATCGCCAGGTCCCTGCCCATCACGATCTGTGACCGCAGGACATTCCGGTCGGGGCGCCTTCGATCGGTGTCGCGCCAGAGCGCGGTGACGAACAGCGCCGCACCAAGGGACTGGCCGACGACGTTGGCCATGGCCGATCCGGCAAGGCCCAACCCGGCTGGATAGACCAGCACAGGACACAGCAGCGCACTGACGGCATTCGCGACCAGTGCGTACCGCAGTGGCCGTTTGGTGTCCTGCACGCCGCGCATCCAGCCGTTGCCGGCCAGCGTCAGAAGCACCATGGGGGCGCCGAGACTGGCTATCCGCAGCCAGAGTTCGGCCTCGGCCTGCACAGACCCGGCGCCACCGGCCAGCGCCCGGGTGATCGGGTCGGCCAGAAGTTGGAAGAACACGATCATTGTCAGCCCGATGCCGACGGCGAGGTAGGAGGCCTGCACCCCTTGCCCCCGGGCGCCTTCGACGTCGGCGGCCCCGAACCGGCGCGCGGCTGCACTGGTCGTTCCGTAGGCCAGGAAGTTGAACTGGAATGCGGTGAAGGCGAAAGCCGCACCGGCCAGGGCCAGTGCAGCCAGCGGAATCGAACCGAGATGGCCGACGACTGCCGTGTCGACGAGCAGGTAGAGCGGCTCGGCGGCAAGGACGACCAGGGCCGGGGCGGCCAGGGTCAGGACCCCGCGCTGGGAGGTCATCGAGGGTTCAGCCTCCGGCGCCGAACCGAGTGAAGGACGCCTTGTGCCAATAGGTTCGATAGCGGGCGCCCTTCATCCGGCATTGTCGCTGACGCGGTCCGCCTCATCCGGGTTGTCGGGGTCATCGGCACGCGGCTGGCGGTACGGATCCGCGTCGCCGGCGAAGCTCGCACCCTGCCGCTTGGCAGCGACCTCGGCATCGATCTCCCGCGCGCGGGCCAACGCGTCCTCGATGTCCTGGGCAGTCTTGGGTACCGCGTCGCTGACAAAGGTGAGAGTCGGGACGAACTTGATTCCGGTCTGTTTGCCGACCGCGCTGCGCAGGACCCCACGGGCGCTTTCCAGGGCGATGGCCGAACCGGTGACTTCGGCGTCGTCCCCGTACACGGTGTAGTAGACGCTTGCCTCGCGCAGGTCACCGGTCACCTTGGCGTCGGTGATCGTGACCATCCCGAGTCGGGGGTCCTTGACCTGATGCTCGAGGGTGGAGGCGACGATCTCGCGGATACGTACGGCCAGTCGGCGGGCTCGGGCCGCATCAACCATCGGAGCTGTCCTCTCGTGGCGCATCGATTGTCATACCGGGTACGTCGTCGGTGTGCGCGAGGAGCTGTCGCCGAACCGAGAGCAGCACGATGTCGGGGCGTCCGGCGACGAACCGTTCGCAGGCATCGAGCACATCGCCGGCCTGTCCTGCGGTGGCGGCCACAGCGGCCACCCCGATCTCGGTACGGCGGTACAGCTCGTGGGCACCGACCTCGGCTACGGCAACGTCGTATCGGCGCCGTAGCTCGGCCAGGATCGGCCGTACGACCGACCGCTTGGCCTTAAGCGAGCTGAGCGGGTTGACCGAGCCGACATCGCCGAGTCGGATGTCGCACCACATCGTCGCGGTGAACACCGCCTCGAACCCTCCCTCTAGGAACCCGAGTTGATCATTGGCAAGCGAGGGATTTCTCTACGGGAAAACCCTCCGTTTGCCGATGATCAAGTCCGTCTTGGCGTCAGTCCCGCGGCTTCTCGCGGAGTTCGAAGGTCTGGATGACGTCCTCTGGCTTGATGTCATTGAACGACCCCAGCCCGATTCCGCACTCGAAACCTTCGCGGACCTCGGTCGCATCATCCTTGAACCGGCGCAGCGAGTCGACGGTCAGGTTGTCAGCGACCACCGCACCGTCGCGGATCAGCCGTGCCTTGCTGTTGCGCACGATCGTCCCGGAGCGGACCAACGAGCCGGCGACGTTGCCGATGCGCGGCACCCGGAAGACCTCGCGGACCTCCGCCGTACCCAGCTGCACCTCCTCGAACTCCGGCTTGAGCATGCCCTTGAGGGCGGCCTCGATCTCGTCGATCGCCGCATAGATCACCGAGTAGTACCGGATGTCGATGCCCTCGCGGGTGGCCAGCTCCGTGGCCTTGCCCTCCGCCCGGACGTTGAACCCGAGCACGATGACGTTGTCGGCGATCGCGAGGTTGATGTCGCCCTCGGTGATGGCCCCGACACCACGGTGGATGACCCGCAGCGAGATGTCCTCACCGACCGGGATCTTCAGCAGCGCGTCCTCCAGAGCCTCGACGGTTCCGGAGTTGTCACCCTTGATGATCAGGTTCAACTCGCTGGTCTCGCGCAACGCCGAGTCCAGGTCTTCGAGACTGACCCGCTTGCGCGACGCCGCGTTCTGGGCGTTGCGGATCCGGGTCTGGCGACGCTCGGCGATCTGCCGGGCGACTCGGTCCTCGTCGACGACGAGGAACGTGTCGCCGGCGCGTGGCACCGAGGTCAGGCCGAGCACCTGGACCGGACGCGAGGGGAGCGCCTCGGTCAGCTTCTCGCCGTGTTCGTCGAGCATCGACCGGACCCGTCCGTACGCGTCACCAGCGACGATGGAGTCCCCGATCCGGAGAGTTCCGCGCTGCACCAGAACCGTGGCCACGGGTCCGCGACCGCGGTCGAGGTGCGCCTCGATGGCCACACCCTGGGCGTCCTGCTCGCGGTTGGCCTGCAGATCCAGAGACGCATCCGCGGTCAGCAGAATTGCCTCGAGCAGTTCGGTCAGCCCCAGCCGCTTGGTCGCGGACACGTCGACGAACAGGGTGTCGCCGCCGTACTCCTCGGCAACCAGGCCGTACTCGGTCAGCTGCTGGCGGATCTTGCCCGGGTTGGCGCCTTCCTTGTCCACCTTGTTGACTGCGACCACGATCGGTACGTCCGCGGCCTGGGCGTGGTTGAGCGCCTCCACCGTCTGCGGCATGACGCCATCGTCGGCGGCAACCACCAGGACCACGATGTCGGTGACCTTCGCACCACGGGCACGCATCGCCGTGAACGACTCGTGACCGGGGGTGTCGATGAAGGTGATCAGCCGTTCGGCACCATCGAGCTCGGCCGGCACCTGGTAGGCACCGATGTGCTGGGTGATGCCGCCTGCCTCGTCGGCGACCACGTCGGTACGTCGGATCGCATCCAGGAGCTTGGTCTTTCCGTGGTCGACGTGACCCATCACCGTGACGACCGGCGGCCGGGCCATCAGGTCCTCCTCGGCCAACTCCTGGTCACCGAAGGTCAGGTCGAAGGAGTCCAACAGCTCGCGGTCTTCGTCCTCGGGACTGACGACCTGGACCTCGTAGCCGATCTCGCCGCCCAGCAGGGCCAGCGTCTCGTCGTTGACCGACGCGGTCGCGGTGACCATCTCGCCCAGGTGGAACAGGGCGGCCACCAAAGCCGCCGGGTCCGCGCCGATCTTCTCGGCGAAGTCGGTCAGCGAGGCTCCACGGGGCAGGCGGACCACTGCGCCGTTTCCGCGCGGTAGGGAAACCCCGCCCATCGACGGAGCCTGCATGTTGTCGAACTCTTGACGGCGCTGCTTCTTGGACTTGCGCCCGCGGACCGGGCCGCGACCACCGGGGCGACCGAACGCGCCCGCCGTACCGCTGCCACGGCCACCACGGCCGCCGCGTCCACCAGGACCGCCACGGAACCCGCCACCACCTCCGGCTGGACCGCTGGGAGCGCCGGGAGCGCCACCCCCGCCGCGGTAGTTGCCACTACCGCTGGGGGCACCACCGGCACCTGGGCCTGCGCTGGGACCACCCGGTCGACTTCGGCCGCCGGCCGGAGTCGGGCGGCTGGGACGAGCCGGGACCATGCCCGGGTTCGGTCGTGCTGCACCTGGACCACCCGTACCACCCGGGCGGGGTGGCGAACCCGGGCGCGGAGCACCTGGACGCGGAGCAGTGGAACTGCCGACACCAAAGGGGTTGTTACCCGGGCGCGGGCCCCCCGGCCTGGCGCCCGGACGCGGAATCGGCCGTGGAATGTCACCTGGTGAGGCGCTTGCGGCGGCATCGGGCGGTACGGGAGGGGCGACCGGCGCGGCCGCAGGCGGAGCAGCGGGCGCCGGAGCTTGCGCAGCCATCGGCCTGGGAGCAGGAGCAGCCGCAGTGGGCACCGCGGCCGGACGCGCCGGTGCAGGCGCTGGTGCCTCGACGAATGCAGCCGGAGCAGCAGCGGGGGCGGGGTCGCCTGGACCCGGAGTCGCTGCCGGGGTCGGGTCCAGCTCTGGAGCAGAAGTGGACTTGGCGGCCTTTGCGGCCTTCGTGGCGGCCTTGACGGGCTTGGCCGTCGGGGCCGGGAACGCCTCGTGCAGGCGCCGGACGACCGGTGCTTCGACCGTGGAGGACGGGCTCTTGACGTACTCACCGAGTTCGGTCAGCTTGGCGAGGACGTCCTTGCTGGGTACGCCGAGTTCTTTCGCGATGGCGCTGACGCGGGCTTTGCCTGGCAACGTGACTCCTCATAGGTGAGGGCGGCGGCTGCCCGCGCGACCTCGTGGTTACGGGTGGAACATGATCACGGGTGGTTCTTCACTGGGTGCTCATCCGAGAAAGACCTGCTCTCGACGGGCGCACGGACCCTGATGTCCGGGCGCGCTTGGCGGCGCGACGGTGCGGGAACTCATGGCGCATAACCATCCTGTTCGTGGTGCTGGCCGAGACGGTCGGCGACAAAGCTGTGCATCGCCTCGGTCGACAAGTCTCCGGTGACCCGTAGGGCTCGTCGGAAGGCTCCTCGTCGTTCGGCGCGTGCCAGGCACTCGGGTCGAGGATGCAGCGAAGCTCCTCGGCCTGCGTACCTGCGCTGCGGGTCCGGGACAACCTGCCCGGACACCGCCACGACTCGCAACAGTTCGCTGATCGATGAACGCTGCCGGCAGCCCACACATGTGCGCACCGGAACCACTCGATCGGCCACCGCCCAGTCTAGCGCGAGGTCAGCCCTTCGTTTCCCGGGCTCGTCACCGGCTGGCAACCGGGGGTGCAGCGGCTGGCGCGACCTCGACCGGAGACTCCTCCTGGGCGTCGCTGCGGATGTCGATCCGCCACCCGGTCAGCCGCGCGGCCAAGCGCGCGTTCTGCCCCTCCTTGCCGATGGCCAACGAGAGCTGGAAGTCCGGTACGACGACGCGGGCCGCCTTGGCCACCGGGTCGACGACGTGCACTTCGAGTACGCGGGCCGGGGACAGCGCATGCCCGACGAACTCGGCCGGGTCCTCGGAATAGTCGACGATGTCGATCTTCTCGCCATGTAGCTCGCTCATGACGTTGCGTACCCGCTGACCGACGGGGCCGATACAGGCGCCCTTGGCGTTCAACCCCTCGACCGTGGTGTGCACCGCGATCTTGGTCCGATGCCCGGCCTCGCGGGCCACCGCGGGAATCTGCACGCTGCCGTCGGCGATCTCGGGAACCTCGAGGGCGAAAAGCTTGCGAATCAGGTTCGGGTGCCTACGGCTGACCATCACCTGGGGTCCGCGCGGGGTTCTGGTCACCGACACGACGTAGCACTTCAATCGCGAACCATGGCTGTAGTCCTCCCCCGGTACCTGCTCGGCGGCCGGCAGGATGGCTTCGAACTTGCCGATGTCGACGACCACGATGCCGCGCTCGTTGCGACCTCGATGCACCTGTACGACTCCTCCGACCAAGTCTCCTTCTCGACCGGAGAACTCCCCGAAGTTGTTCTCGTCCTCGGCATCGCGCAGACGCTGCAAGATCACCTGACGCGCCGTACTCGCCGCGATCCGCCCGAAGCCGCTCGGCGTGTCGTCGTACTCCCGGAGCACCGTGCCGTCCGGACCCAGTTCCTGGGCGAACACCGACACCTCCCCGGTCTTGCGGTCGACGACGACCCGCGCGTGGGCGTCGGTGCCCTCTTTGTGCCGGTAAGCGGTGAGCAAGGCCGTCTCGATGGCCTCGACCACAGTCGCGAACGAGATCCCCTTCTCGCGTTCGATCCCTCGCAGGGCACTGATGTCGATATTCATTTCTCCTCCGCGGAGGGAACTGCGCTGGTGGGGGCGGATTTCAAGCCGCCCTTTCCCTTCTTCGCCTTGTGTTGCCGCTGTGCTCGCTCGTGCTTGGCGCCCTCGTCGGGACGGTTGAATTCCAGCTCGACTCTCCCGGCTCCCAGGACGGCCAGCGGCAGCAGATGCTCGACGCCGTCGACGCTCAGGGTCACCGCCACCCCGTCAAAGCCGGCAACCCGACCGCGCAGCGTTGAACCTGGCGAGTCCGCGGACCCCTCCTCCACGGCCAGCGAACCGTTGCTCGCCACGTGGACCGCGACCAACCGCCCGATCGCCCGGCGCCAGTGACGGGGCTCGGTCAGCGGCCGATCCACGCCCGGCGAGGTGACCTCCAGAACGTAGGGCGCCTTGCCGATGACTCCCTCGTCCTCGTCCAGGACGGCGGCCACCGCGTGGGACATCTCGGCGATGTCATCGAGGGAGACCCCAGCGTCTCGATCGATGACCACTCTGAGCAGGCTGCGCCGCCCCATCGGGGTCAGGATCAGGTCTTCCAGGTCATAACCGGCTCCCCGGATCACCGGGGAGACCAGCGCTGCCAGCCGGTCCAGAGTCGCGGCCGATCCCGCGCTGTTGGCGCTCACCTGTCGGCCTCCTTGTCGTGTGCAGTTGTCGGTACGGCGCGCATCACCGGTACCGCTTCGAGGTTACCGGTGCCGGGCGAGTCGGGCCGACTGTCAGACTCCTGCGGTGAGCGATTCGCGTGTCTCGCGACGTACCGTGCTGCTCGCCGGAGCGAGCCTGGGCGCGGTCGGACTCGGTCCCGCGTTGGGCGCTTGCGAGGCGACCTCGGGGCAACCATCCACGCCGACCGCCGCGGCGATCGATCCGTTGACACCGGTTCTGATCGGTCAACAGGAACTTCTGGCCACCTACAAGCACACGCTCGCCGCCTTTCCGGACCTCACGGCTTCAGTGTCGGACCTGCAAGCCCAGACCAGCGCACATACCGAGGCGCTGCGAGCCGCCGCGCCGGCCGCTGCTGGGCAGGTCGCCGCGGCGTCCCCCTCCCCATTTCCCGCACAGTCCGGCTCCGGGCCGGACCAGCCGGGCGACGTGGTGACGGCCCGCTCCGACCTGCGGCGCGCTGTGCAGGTGGCCGCTGGCACGCTGCGAGCCGCCGCGCTGCGCGCCGACGGTGATCTCGCTGCCCTGCTCGGCAGCTGCGCGGCCAGTACCGCGTGCCATGTCCGGCTGCTCGGGTGAGAGTCCACCACGCTCACTTCTCCGCGGAGGAGCCATGAGCCCCGCCGAGATCGAAGGTCTGCAGGCTGCCCTGCGTTCCGAGCACGTCGCGATCTGGGGGTACGGCATCGTGGGTGCCTCGGTCGTCCTCGAGAGCCGGCAGGCCGTACGGGATGTCGATGCTGCCCATCGGTCCCGCCGAGACGAACTCGCCGACCTCATCCGGCTGCGCGGGGCCGACCCGGAGCCCACCGAAGCCAGCTATGAACTGCCGTTCCCGGTTGCCGACCCGACCAGCGCCCTGAAACTTGCAGCGTCGTTGGAGGCCGGCGTCGCGTCAGGCTATGCCTTCGCCGTCTCCCGAAGTGACAGCCAGCGGGCCAAGGCGTTCTCACTCACCGCGCTGACCGACGCGGCACTGCACCAGACCAGCTGGCACCAGCTATCCGGCGTTACTCCACTCAGCCCTGAGTTTCCCGGACGCTGAGTGCCTCGATGCCGACATGACCAAGAGCGGTGCTCGTACGGTGCTCGTGGCACCCGAGCGCCTGGCCGGCTGGTTGGAGCGGTTCGCTGCCAGCCACGGGGACGTGCAGGTGAGCGCTAGCAACGACGTCGTCGCGCTGCATGCCGCTGACGGGTCAGCCGCTCGCTGCGAGGTGCCCTTCCCGCCACTGCATCCCGATCCACGCGCTCCATGGCAGGCGCTGGTCGACCACGCTCTGCACGGTCGCCGGGTGGCCGTGCTGCTGATTCGCCGGGGCGGTTATGCCGCAGGGGTCTTCGAGGCAGCAACGCTGGTGGCCTCGAAGGTGGGCAATCGGTATGTCCAGGGCCGGACCGCAGCGGGCGGTACGAGTCAGCAGCGCTTTTCGCGTCGGCGGGACAATCAGGCGGCCGCCCTGGTCGGCTCTGCAGTGGAGGTGGCGCTGCGGATCATCGCGCCCGAAACCCCAACCCTGACCGCCCTGTTCACCGGTGGAGATCGACCGTTGATCGCCTCGGCGCTGGCCGATCCCAGGCTGGCCAAGGTGGCCGCCCTGCCCAGAGGTCCATGGCTGGTGGTCGGTGATCCGCGGCTGAAAGTCCTTCGGGAGGCCGGCCAGAGGGCCCGCGCCGTTCGGATCACGATTCTCGACGGCTGACGTGCCGGGCGCGGCCTGCCGCCGCGGGAGGG
>Ga0183260_10000849_pt1 | contig 26075 bp, 17 predicted proteins | sample AntDrymUQ4972206_2_FD_129768 | JGI IMG/M metagenome (GOLD analysis project Ga0183260, IMG submission 129768) | Polar desert sand microbial communities from Dry Valleys, Antarctica - metaG UQ497 (22.06) (version 2) (version 2) | ecosystem: Environmental > Terrestrial > Soil > Desert | place... | reverse complement strand
CTTGCTGACGCGCGGGCTTCTGCCATACCGCTTTTATCCTCTGCGTCCTCTGCGCCTTCTTTGCGCTCTCTGCGGTTAAATCTTTTTACCGCAGAGAGCGCAAAGAACGCAGAGATTTCCGCTCATTAGAAATCGAAGTTATCAATGTTCCCTTTGTTAAAAATGAACGGTGTGCCGAGCATCACGTCGCCGCCGCGCACTTCGATTGTGCCGAGCCGTCCCGCCGTCATCGAAGAAGTGCCGCGCTTCAGTTCGCCGGACGCAAGCGCGTGTGAAGCATGAACGGTGAGATAGCCGAGGTCGCGCGTGTTCCACAGGACGATGTGGTCAATCACCCCCGCGTGAATGTAAGGCTTGCACATGTTTGGAAGTGACAGCCCCGTCACTTTCACATCGTCGCGGCCTGATTGCTTGACGGCTTCGGCGGCTCCCGGAACGGCGGGCGCGGCGATGCCCATCACGACTTTCACATTCGGATAAACTTTCAGAATCGTCTGCGTCTCGCTGAACGCACGGTCGCGGTCGCCGTCGCTCGGCCTGATTGTCACCAGTTTCATGCGCGGATATTTTTCCGCGAGCCGGTTCTTGATGTGCTTGATCCACTCGTTCTGATTCGCGGCGCTGAGGCTGGCGGTGACGATGGCAAAGTCTCCCTCGCCATTCATCACGCGCGCGGCCTCATCCGTCAGCGTTTCGCCGATGCCCTGCGGCGTCGCTTGGTTGATGAAGAAGTCGCGCGCGTCCGCTTTGGCGTCGGCGTCCCACGTGACGACTTTGATTCCGCGCTCGTGCGCCTTGCGCAGAACCGTCGAAATGCCAGCTTCGTTTTCGACACTGACGGCGATCACGTCAACCCCTCTCGTGATCCATCCTTCAACAACTTCGTTCTGCTTCGCCGGATCAAGATCGGTCGGCCCGTCCCAAATTAACTCGACGCCCATTTCGCGCGCCGCTTCTTCCGCCCCCAGCCGGCAACTGACGAAGTACGGATCGCCCTTCGCCTTCGGCATCATCCCGATTGTGACGCGCTGTGTGGGAGAAGTCGCCGCGCTTCCACCAACGACGTTACTGCCCGCCGGTATGCCCGCTTCCTGACGCAGAGTGCGCACCAGCAGCCAGTTGCTGCCGGAGACAATCAACGCGCCGAGGAGAATCACGGCACTGAGGACGGCGACTTGCGAGTTTCTCATCTCCAGTTCCCTTTCAATACTGGTAGGTTTAAGACTCCGTATCGTTTGCTCAAAAAGACGGTCGGCGGCGATGGTCACGATCAGCAACACGCCAGTGAGAATCCCGGTCAACTCCGCCGGCAGCGCGGCGAGTCTGAGACCGTTCTGCAAAACCACAATCGCAAAGAGGCCGAGGATCGTCCCGACGATTGTGCCGCGCCCGCCGAAGATCGAAGTGCCGCCGAGCACCACCGCCGTGATCGCCATCAATTCGTAGCCGGTGCCGGCGTCAGATTTCGCCTGTCCGAGATGCGCGATATAAATAATGGCCGCGAGGCTTGCCGCTAAACCCGCGAGCACATAAATAAGGCTCAAGCGATTGGCGACGGGTATCCCGGCGTAGCGCGCTCCTTCAGGCGAGTGTCCAATCGCATACAGCGCGCGACCAATTATCGTGCGGTGCAGCATCAACCAATAGCCGATGACAGCCGCGAGCAAAACAATCGCCTGCGGCGGAACAACGCCCCATAGATACCCTTGACCAAGGTAGAGAAAGCTCGCCGGAAAGTTCGTGAAGTTATCAGCTCCGCCGGTCAGACCCTCAGCCAATCCGCGAAAAAGCGAGTACGTTCCGAGCGTGACGATCAGCGGCATAATACGCAGGCGCGTAATCAACAGCGCGTTGACCGCGCCGCCGAGCGCGCCGACGACGAGCGCCACTAACGCCGCCACGCCAATCGGAAACTCATAGTCGCGCCACAAAGTCCCGAAGATGACTGCCGCCAGCCCCATCATTGAGCCGACCGAAAGATCAATGCCACCGGTGACAATAATCGGCGTCAAGGCGAGCGCCAGCAATCCGACCTCAACACTGAGGCGAACAATCTCGAAGCCGTTCGCGCGTGTCAGGAAGTTACTTCCGAAAACGCTGAAGACCGCGCATTCAAAGAGCAGCAGGCACAACAGAATCAGTTCGTGACGATTAAGCGCAGTCCGGCGCCGGGCGCTCAAGTCAGCGGGTGATGAAACGCTCGTGTGCATGTCCTTCAGTTCTTCCGGCAATTACATCACCGACGACGGCGGCGAGAATGATCAGGCCCTGAATCGCCTTTTCCCAAAAAGAATTGATGCCGAGAAAAGTTAAGGCCGTCCCAATGGTGCCGAGCAGCGCGACGCCGACGAGCGTCCCCGCGAGCGTCCCCCTCCCGCCGCTGACTGCCGCGCCGCCGACCACCACCGCTGCAATCGCCTTCAACTCAAGACCGACGCCTGCATTGCCCTGCACTTCGATGAAGCGGATCGAATTGAGCAGCGCCGCGACGCCGGTCAAAACTCCGAGCAACATAAAGACGACGAAGACGACTCGTTGCGGATGAATCCCTGAGAGCCGCGCGGCTTCGGTGTCCGACCCTGTCGCGTAAATCTCACGTCCCGCCGCGAGATTCTTCAAACCCCACGCGAACGCCGCGAAGATGAGCGACGCCATTGCGACGATCAACCCTTGTCCCGCCGCTTGACCCAGTCCGAACCATTGAAAATTTGCGGGAAGATTCTGCACCCAACTTCCTTCGGTCGCCCACCGCAGAGCGTCGCGTAGCGCGACCATCGTCGCCAGCGTGACGACGATTGAGGGAATGCCGAGCCGCGCGACGAGCGCGCCGTTCATCGCGCCGAGCGCCGCGCCGACGATGGCGACACACAGCGCGACGAGCGGAATCGGCATCCCCGTTTTCGCCAACACTCCGGCGGCGACGCTGCAAATCGCAAACTGCGAGCCGACGGAAATATCAATCTGCCCGACCAAAATCACGAGCGTCATCCCCACCGCGACGAGCAGCACGGGTACGTTACTGAGAACAAGGTCGCGTACATTCGCCGCCTGATAAAAGGACGGCGCGAGCAACGCCACCACGACGAGCAGGATGAAGTACGCGAAGAGCGCCGACAACTCGCGCCGGTAATCTCGAAGAAAATTTGTGACGACGATTTTACTCACGTTAGTCGTGTAAAGCGTTGCGTCCTGAAAGGACGGAGAGAAGGTAGCCATTGGCAAGCGGCGTCTGCCGCGCAGCCTCTGGAACAACATCGGGAAAATGTTTCGCGCCCTGAAAGGAGCGCGCCGACATCGGTTGATAATTTGCCACTTTGATTCTGCGCGCCCTTTCAGGGCGCGGCTTGTTTACGATGGTAGCTGACCAGAGGCTGCGCCTGCGGACGAGCCAGCAGGCTACCTTCTGTTTGCTCCGAAGGAGCAAAAAACATTCTGCCTCAAACATCTCGTACTGACTCTACACGGTTTGATTGAAGCGCGAGCGCGAGAATTTTCTGCGGCGTCGCGTCCGAACGATTAACAATTCCGGTCACAGTACCGCCGCACATCAAGGCGATGCGGTCGCTCATGCCGAGTATTTCGGGCAACTCCGACGAGATCATCACGACGGCCATTCCGCGCTCCGCGAGATCAACCATCAACGCGTGAATCTCTGACTTCGCGCCGACATCTACCCCTTGCGTCGGCTCGTCGAGAATAATCACCGACGGCTTGGCCGCCAGCCAGCGACTCAGCGCGACCTTCTGTTGATTCCCGCCCGAAAGATTCCCGACCGGGGCGAAGATCGAAGGCGTCTTGATTCTCAATCGCGCCGTGTAGTCCGAAGCGATTGACGCTTCCTGTTTGAAGTCGAGAAAACCCGAACGTGAGACTGAGCGAAGGATGGACAGCGTCGTGTTATCGGCGACGGACATGCCGAGGACGACGCCGTGCCGCCGCCGGTCTTCGGGAACATACGCCATGCCGTGCGCGATGGCCTGCGCCGGGTCGTTGATTCTGACACTCTTTCCGCGTATCAATATCTCGCCCTCATCCGCCGGAGTCAGACCGAACAAAGTCTTCGCTAACTCGGTGCGCCCGGCTCCGATTAACCCGGCGAGACCGAGTATCTCCCCGGCGCGCACGCTCAGGCTCACGTCGCGCACCCCCGACGCGCGGCAACTGAGGTTGCGTGTTTCGAGCATCACCTCGCCCATCTTCACTTCGCGCTTCGGAAAGATCGCGGTCAACTCGCGCCCGACCATCAACTGAATGAGCGTCTGCGGCGTGACCTCTGACATGAATCGAGTTTCAACGGTCGCGCCGTCACGCAGCACCGTCACGCGGTCGGCGATTTGGAACAACTCGTTCAGGCGGTGCGAGACGTAAATCATGCCGACCCCCGCTGCGCGCAGATCACGAATGATGTCAAAGAGTTTTTCAACCTCACCTTCAGTCAGAGAGGCCGTCGGCTCGTCCATGATTAAGACTTTCGACTCTGCGCCGAGCGCCCGCGCAATTTCGACTAACTGCTGCTCAGGCATCGTCAGATTGCTGACAATCGTCGCCGGATCAATGTTAGCTCCAATGCGTTCGAGTAATTCTCCGGCGCGACGCCACCGCATTCTCCAATCAACGCGACGCCACTTCTTGCCGCTCTCATTCGCCAGCGAGATATTCTCCGCGACGGTCAGATCGGGAAACAGCGCCGGCTGCTGATAAATCGCTCTGATGCCAAGTCTCTTCGCTTCGAGCGGGTCGCCGCCCGCCATCTCGACGCCGTTAATTTCAACTGACCCGGAATCATGTTGAACCGCGCCAGTGATAATTTTTATCAGCGTGGATTTGCCCGCGCCGTTTTCGCCGACGAGCGCATGAACCTCGCCCGCGCGCAGATTAAAGGTGACATCCTTGAGCGCCTGCACACCCGCAAAATTTTTGGTGATCGTAGTGGCTTTGAGTAACGTCACATTTACTTCTTGGATTGCGCCGCTGCCGGAGCGCTCCACCTGACGGTTAATGCGACTTCGCTAATAACACGATTGGTTCACCGCCGTTAGCAGCTTTCCATTCAGACGCGATGTAGAAATACTCATCTGGAAAATTTTCTAAGCGTCTCTGTGAGTCAGGCTCGTCTATGTGAGATTTAGCCTCAGACTTCCAGAAGCTATAACACTCTCCCGGCGCGATCCACTGCAACCGACTACCGATGTCGGCAACGACGAAGCGGACTCTTCCGGCGCGCAGCAGGTCGGCTATTTCAGAAGGACTTAATTGCCTAACTATGTCCGCGCTCACGATGGCCCCATACTCATCCCAGAGCTCGCGTAGCGGCATCTGCGACACATACCGGAGTTCGGGCTTCATAAAAGATAAGCAATCCAATAAGAGTTCAACGGCCCGCCGGAATCAATCCGCGCGTTTTGAGCCAGTCGGCGAGGCGCGCGCTCCACGTCGAAAGGATCGAGTCTTTCTGCGCGAGGCCGACGCCGTGCTTGCCGCGCTCGTAGACGTGAAGCTCCGCCGGGACTTTCGCTTTCCTGAGCGCGAGGTAGAACGCGACGCTGTTCTCCGGCGGCACGCCCGTGTCTTCGTTCGTGTGGAAAAGAAATGTCGGCGGCGTCTGCGGCGTCACCTGTTTTTCGTTCGACAGATTTTCGACTAGCTGCGCGTCGGGCGCGTCGCCGAGCAGATTCTTCCTCGAACCTTTGTGCGTGTAGCTCTCGGTAAAAGAGATAACCGGGTAGGCGAGAATCAAAAAGTCTGGACGCGAACCCATACGGCCAAGCGGGTCGGCGGCTTGCGCGTCGCCGTTGTCGAAATGCGTACCGGCGGTCGCGGTTAAATGTCCGCCTGCCGAGAAGCCCATGATGCCGATGCGGTCGGGCGCGACGCCTAATTCCTTCGCGTGGTGGCGCACATAACGAATCGCGCGCTGCGCGTCCTGAAGCGGAGCGGGATGACGATAGCGCGGCCCCAGACGATACTTCAACACGAAGGCCGCGACGCCGAGCGCGTTGAACCACTCGCCGATCTGATCGCCCTCGTGATCCATCGCGTGCATGCCGTAGCCACCGCCGGGACAGACAATCACCGCCGTTCCATTTGCCTTCCCTGCCGGGGGCAAGAAGAATTCCAACGTCGGACGATCCGCAGGCTCTTGACCGACGGCTCCGGGTGCGCCGCCCGGCCATAGAAGCTCGATCTTTCTTTCCATCGAAGAAGTTTGCGCGGAAGTTACAACGGCGAGAGACACAATTATCAACGGCATCATTACATAATTTTTCATCATTCTAGTTTATTCACCTTATCCGCATGCTCTTAACTCTCACAACACAATCCTCGACTTGCCCGGCGCGAGCGGGCGAGTTATACCGCGCCAGACGAATTCTCCGGCGACGCCTTCGGGCAAATTCACTTCCGCCGTGAGTTTGTTATTCACCAAAGAAAGACTCACCGCGACCTCGCCGCGCGGGTGCGGAATCGCACCCGACGCTTTTGCTAGTTTTCCGAGAAAAGGTCGGATGCGGACGCGCTGGAAGCCGGGCGCGGCGGAGTCAATACCGAGCACGGTGCGGAACAGTTCGTAGTTCGGGCTGGCTCCCCACGCATGACAGTCAGAACGCGAAGGGTCGGCGGTCTCCGCCCACGTCGTCAGGCCGCGCGCGAGCATCGCGTCCCACTCGCCGAGAAGATCGAGATAGCGGTCGCCCTCGCCCGCCACGTTCACCGCCGAGTGCAAGTAGTGCTTGAAATATATGCTCGCTTGAACGAGCGACACGTCGGGGATGATGCGCGCGACAAGCTCACGCGCGTCATCGCCCTTGACCAATCCGGCGACGACGGCGAGCGCGTTGGTCTGCTGCGAGAAATTCTTTTTATCGGGCGTGTCGGCATAGAGCATGCGCTCGGTTCCGTCCCAGTAGGTGTTTTGAATCGCGGCGCGCAACTCACCAGCCGCGCTGCGGTAATCAGCCGCTAACGCTTTCGAGCCGAGCGCGTTTTCCATCTCTGCCGCCCAATCGTATGCCAGTAGAAGCTGCAAGTTGACTGGGGCGGAAGTTCCGTCCGCGCCCGCCGGGGGCACGCCGCCCTTCCACTGTTTCGTCCAGTCAATGAAGTTCCACCACGGCATTTGTCCGAGTAGTTGTTTCTCACTTCGGTGCGCCGAGAAGAACGACAGCACCGCGCGCACGCCCGGCAGCATTTGACGCACGAACTCAGGGTCGTCGCGGTACATCCAGTAGTCATGCACCATCCCGACCCACCACAGCGAGAACGGCGGGATGTATTGCTGCTGGCGCGTCGGCGCGCGGCTCATCGTTGCGCCTTCGGCGGTGCGCGAGTCGTTGATTTGCGCGATGGCGTTGCGCATCAGGCGGTCGTCGCCGGTCATGTACAGTGAGACGAGCGCCTGAATGCGCGTGTCGCCGACGTACTGCAACTGCTCGTAATATGGACAGTCCATGTACGTCTCGTGCGCGCACAGGCGGGCGGTGCGCCAACCCACATCGAGAATTTTTGTGAGCCTTTCGGAATCAGCGTCGAAACGAGCGCGGCGCTCGAAAGGGTAGCCCGTATAGACGCCGCGCACATCTTCGATTGTCAGTGGCTCGCCCTCCGTCTCGACGCTCAATTCGACGTAACGATACGTCCGCCACCAGAGCGGCCTGAAGAGTCTCCCCGCACCGCCGTCGGCGATAAATGTGTCGCGGTAGCCGACAAAAGTTTTACCTTCGACTTGATCGCGATTTCCCTTGCCGCCCCTCTGTGCGCCCGGCAGGTAGAGCGCCTCGGCGTAGCGCAGCGAAACTTTCGCGCCCTTGCCGCCACTGACAATCAATTCGGGGTAAGCGGTCGTGAGATAAGTTTGATCGAGCAGCAGTTGCGCCTTCGTCCCGGCAGGAATCTGGAAAGGATTTTTCTCGCTCGGAAATGTAACAGGAACGGTGACGCCGTTCGACTGTCGTACCGATTGAAGTCGTTCGGGCTTTTCTTCCATCAGCGGGATGTTACGCGGCACGAGCATCCAGCGGTTCGGGCCGTCGCTCGCATCGCGCGGTGCGCCCGCACTCCCCGCCACCGCTGCGAGCCATGACGTATCATCGTAGTCAATTCTCTCCCAACCCCACGGGTAAGCGCCGCCGTTAATTTCTTCGCCGGGGCCGGCGACGAAGTACCCGCGCATCTCTCCATGCGTCACCGGCAGGGGCCGGTAAGATTCGTTACGCAAAAACTTCCACGAATTGTTGGTGTCAACAACCTGCTCCGTCTTGGTGTCACCCTGTAACAGAAATCCGGTTTGATTCGTCGCCTGCGCTTCGGGCGCGTGCTGCGCGTAGTTCCACACGACGGCGGCCAAAACATTCTTTCCCGGCTTCAAGTATCGCGCGATGTCAACGGTCTCATAGCGCCAGTGGTTTAAGTCGCCCCGCGCCGGCCCCCACACGACGCGCACGCCGTTGACGTAAAGCTGGTAACGATTGTCGCCGGTGACGTGGACGACGAACGAGGCGGGTTTCGCCGGCAGGTCAAAGGTCTTACGGAAGTGGTAAACGCCGAACTCGAACGGCGAAAACTTCGGGGGCGCAATCCACTTGGCGCTCCACGGCTTCGTCAATAAATCAGAATTAGTATTGCCCGCCGCCCCAGCCGCACAAGAAATCAGGAGCAGGACAACGGTTAGGTAAACGCAAGCCTGATGTCGTGCGCGCATTGCTGACATCTCCTTTGACGACAGAAATGAACTTTCAGGATTATTACTGCGAGAGAGACACATGTTGCCCACGCGCGGCGTCGCCCTGCTTTCCACTTGGTACGCCGGACATCGTTCGCCGCCATCAAGACTCCTGCCCGCGCGGGCGCTGGCTTATCGTCCGCCCTCCCGTTACGGGCGCGCTACTTTGATGGTTTAACGAATCGGGAAATTTTCCGCGCGCGACTCTCAGATGAAGCGGCGCGATGATATGACCAACATTTCAGCGACGTCAAGATGTTCGCCCCCGAAACGTAAGTCTCTCCCGCAAAATCTGTGTCTGGCGAATCACGTGGGGCGCGTCACAAGTCGAAAGAGGGTGCCCGCTCCTTCGCGGACACCCTCTCCTAATTGTGTCGTCAACAGTTTGCGTTTCGTTTCGTGAGCCGGAGTCTTCCCGACTACTCACGCATCCATCGTAGTTCGCTCCTTCGTGGAAGTGCCGCCCGACCTAAGCGGACACGCAGTCAAAAATCGCGGCGCGTCTTTGTGATAGCGCGTGAAAGATTCCTCGTGAGTTCCGAACAGCCGAGAAGAATTATCCGTCCGGCCCCGACAGCCATCCGTGCGAGCAAATCTAACTTAATTTCGACGACGCGCGGATTGGTACTGCGCAATTGTTAACTTTCATTTTGCGTCACTCCTGTGTCATGTACGGCGTATCGTCGCCGCCAACCAATACAGAAAGCGGTTTCAACCGATGATCGCTCGTCACCGTACCGTCACTCATCAAGATGCCGTCCGACATGAGAATGCTGTCGCTCATCAGAATCCCTAAGCTGCTGAAGAACGTGCCGCCGCCCATCGGCCCGCCGTCGCTCGTCAGAATTCTGTCCGACATGAGAATGCCGTCCGACATCAAGATTCCGTCCGACATGAGGATGCCGTCACTCATCAGGATACCGTCGCTCATCAGGATACCGTCGCTCATCAGGAAGCCCGTGCCGTAAATCTTCTGGTACTTCGTGATGAGGACGCCGCCGGTAGCATATGCGCTGCCGAGGACTGCGCCCTGCGCCCAGCAGAACGAAGAGCCGCCCACGTTCGTCGTGGGGGTCGGGGCGACGATGGTCGTCAAGAGTCGCGCCCCGAGCGGCGTCGCGGGCGTCAGGTCGGTGCGAATTAACTTCGCCAGACGCACCGCGCCCTCGACGTTGAGTTGCCCCGCGCCCTGCTCGAGCGTGTTGTAACCGGCTAAGGGCTGCGCCGTGTACATCAGGATCATCTTGACGAGGTTCGGCGTGAGTTTAGGATTAGCCTGCAGCAGCACGGACGCCGCGCCCGCCACAACCGGGGCGGCCATTGACGTCCCGCTCATGTACATCTGTTTATGATTGTCGCTCTCAGTAGGCGTCGCGCTAAGCTCCGGGTTTTCAACGGCGACCGCGTTCGCTCTCGCTTCGGCGCCGATCAATTTGTTACCGGGGGCGACGAGTTCGGGTTTGATGACGTTGTCGTAATGCTTGACGCCGCTCGCGTCCGTCCAGCCGCTCCTCGTCGGGCCGCGTGAGCTGTATGACGTGACGACGTCGTCGCCGCGGTTGTTCGTCCCGAAGGTGTTAGCCGCGCCCACCGTGATGACGGAAGGTTCGTTGCCCGGGGAGTGAATCCCGCCGTACAGCTTGTTGCCAAAAACGTCCTTGCCGTCGTTGCCGGCAGCGGCGACGACCACGATCCCCGCGTCTACCAACCGCCGCGCCGCCCTGCACAGAGGGTCATCCTGATAAGAGTCAACGGCCGCAGTCCCCAAACTCATGTTGACGACGCGAATCCGATACTTCTGGTGATTCTTCTCCCCGTTCGGGTGATTCGGGTCAACCGGCGTCAGAATCCAGTTGAGCGCGTTGAGGACGTTCGACACTTTACCGACGCCCCGCGAGTTGAGCACACGCAGGTTGATGATCTTCGCCTCCGGCGCGACGCTCGTGAAAGCGCCGCTCCCGACGTGATCGCGCCCAGCGGCCATCGAGGCGACGTGAGTGCCGTGTCCGAAGGGGTCGTCGGTGCGGTTCTCGCCCGTGAAATCCACTTGCGCCTCGACCCCGGCGAAGGAGTGATGGTCTTTATAAATGCCGGAATCGAGCACCGCGATATTAATGTCTTTACCTTTGAAGCCGCTGTTACCGGACTGGGCGCGCATCGCCTGCGCCCCGGTCGTCACCTCTAAGTGACCGAGCACCTGAAGGTCACGGTCAACCGAGACGTATTCGACCTCTGGAAAAGAGGCTAACTCTTCAACCACCTCTGCGGGCAACTCGACAGTGCTTGAGGCGAGGCTCTTGCGCTCCGCTTTGACGCGCACCCCGTTACGGCTAAGCAGAGCGTGCAATCCGCCGCTCGGCTCTGAATTGAATTGGAGGACGACCGTCACGGATTCTCCGCTTGTTCCCGACTCGCGCGCCTTTTGCACTAACTCTGGAGACAATTTTCCCGTCTGATGCCGGCGTTGAGAGTTTTTCTTGACTCGATTCGGTGGAGCGGGCGAAACGGCGCGGACGCCACCACCGAGCGTGAGGCTCAATACGGAAGTAGCTAGAATCAGCAGTAAGACGAGCGATGTGAATCGGCGAGGGCGTTTGTTTCTATTCATTGAGTCACCTGTATTTTTGACCGATGGACTGATCCGAATCGAACGATCCGGCTCCTATTTGTCGCAAGGAATTTCGCAATTCCTCAACCCGGCTACGGATAAGAGGGTAGCCGGCTTCGCCGACTCTCTTTCAACACCTGTGCCGTTGATTGAAATAGTCGAGCCGAAATTTTAATACGAGGTGTCGAGGCTTATTGCATGAGCCTCATTGCAGGGAAAGCCTTTGCTGTTCAAGACTTTGGTGTGCGGCTTTGGGCGGGATTGACCTCTTAACAGATTCCTTACGCGAACTGTCGTCAGCGACAATCGTGACTTACGAATGCTTTTAATTTGAATGCTTCGTTCACATTGATTTGTCAGGAACCGTTCAGTCCGACAGACGCCCGGACAATGGTGATGCGTCTGGAGAGCAACTTTTTTCGCCTACCGGTTCGACTCTCGGACGAATCCTTGATCGGGTATGTCGCGTGTTAATGGGTTTCGCGGACGTTCGTATATACTATTGATCGAGCCGAATTTTTCTGGATTCTTGTGGGAAGGTCTTTCGATTATGCGTTCCGACGGAAGCGAGGCGGCTGATGACATCTAGACGTTTCGCGCGTTTCTCTTGGTTTGTCGTCGCCTATACGGTCGGGGTCATATTGTGGGGCGCGTATGTCAGGGCGTCCGGCTCTGGCGCGGGTTGCGGGAGCCACTGGCCTTTGTGCAACGGAGACGTTATTCCGCGCGAGCCGGGAGTTAAAACGATTATTGAATTGACGCACCGGATGACGAGCGGCGTCGCGCTCGTGCTCGTCGTCGTGATGCTCGTCTGGGCGCTTCGGGCGTTTCCGAAAAAGCACATTGTAAGGCGCGGCGCGGCGCTTTCCGTTCTGTTCATGCTGACCGAAGCGCTCGTCGGTGCCGGACTCGTTTTATTTGAACTGGTGGCGGACAACGCTTCAATGGCGCGGGCGATGTTCATGGCCGTGCATCTTATCAACACGTTCGCGCTCCTCGCCTTCATCACACTGACGGCGTGGTGGGCTTCGGGCGCTGAGTTGTTAAGATTGCGCGGCAACGGCCTAATGCTCGCGCTTCTCACGCCGGCCATAATTCTAACGCTGGTGCTCGCCGCGAGTGGAGCAATCGCGGCGCTCGGAGACACTTTGTTTCCGTCTAGTTCGCTGGCGGAAGGATTACGACAGGATTTCTCCGCCACATCCCATTTTCTGATTCAGTTGCGGCTTCTCCATCCCCTGCTCGCCGTCGTCACGGCCGTGTATCTCATCATTGTTGCCGCATCTACTATTATTCTCAGGCCGGGGACGATACTTAAAAAATTGTCGCGGGCGTTGATCGCGCTGGTGCTGATACAGATGGGCGCGGGTCTGTTGAACGTCGCGCTACTCGCACCCATCTGGCTACAGATTATCCATCTTCTTCTCGCCGACGCGGTGTGGATTATATTGGTGCTACTCTCGGCGTCAATGCTTGCGAGTTCGGGCCGCGTGCCGCACTCGATAAACCAAACGAGTCTCCCGACAATTCTCTCCACCGCGCGCGATTAAAAAACATTTACCACAAAGGCACGAAGGCACTAAGAAAATGTTGTGTATAAACTTTGTGTCTTAGTGCCTTTGTGGTGAAGTCATTTCCCTATCCGACAGATTCAAGATTCGCCTCAATTCTTCACATGCCGATATTTTTCAAATGATAGCGGTCGGTGTCGTAGTACCTTTCGACATCAACCGTGTTGAGTTTGCCGAGCACCGACGAAATCTCCACCAACGACAGATCACAGGCCGGGGCGATGCCGCGCGCCGACACCATTTTGCCGAAATCGCCTGCGGCAATTGCATCCGCCGCGCACGCGCCGAACATCATTCCCATGATGCGATCAATCGGCGACGGAGTGCCGCCGCGCTGCGGGTGGCCGAGTATCGCCGAGCGCGCGTCGTAAGGCGTCTCGGACATAATCCTGCGCGCCAAGACTTCACTGATGCCGCCGAGGCGTGCGTGCCCGAAAGCGTCGTGGCGGTCGTCAATTGTCACCAACTCCCCGTCTTCGGCATACGCTCCTTCGGCAACGACGATCACCGAATACCTCGGGCGCTGCGGGTCTCTGACCGGCCCGGTCACGTCGCCGAGACGCTCTTTCAAGTGGTGGTAAACCTTTTCATACCGGAACGGATGTTCGGGGATCAAAATCAAATCCGCTTGGCCGGCGACGCCCGCCCACAAGCACAAGTGTCCGGCGTGTCGCCCCATCACTTCGATGACCTGTACCCACCCGTGCGACCCGGCGGGGGTGCGCGAACGCTCAATCACGTCGGTGACGTTCCTGAGCGCCGTGTCGAAGCCGAGCGTGTAATCAGTCCCGGCGAGGTCTTTATCAATTGTTTTTGGGATGCCGACGACCGACACGCCTTGTTGCGACAAACGCGCCGCGACGCCGAGCGTGTCTTCGCCGCCACACGCGACAATCGCGTCAAGCCCGAGTTTGGCGATGTTTTCAACGGCCTCGGCGGAGCGGTCAATTCTCTCCCCTTCTTCATTGACGGTCTTGAAAGGATTCGTGCGCGACGAGCCGAGGTTGGTTCCGCCGTCGCGATCCCAGCGGCGCACCTTGCCGCGATCAAGCGCGAGCACATCGCGCACCGGATTGAGCAGACTGCGCCAGCCGTCGTAAAGGCCGACCACACTAATGTCATGCTCGGAGGCGCGATACACTAAACCTTTAATCGCCGGGTTGAGTCCCGGCGCATCACCGCCACCCGTCAAAACTCCTATACGTTTTACTGTTGCCATCAGGAAATTAAATTACTCCTTCCAACATTATAATGATTGGTGAATAGAAAGGCAGAAGCCCGCGTGGAAACTACGGCGTATTCAGAATTGACAGAGCAACGCCGTAGCTTCCGCGCGGGCTTCTGCCTCAATCTTGCTTACGCTCCCGCCACCGGAGGCCGTCGTCGTCAACTTCGAGCAGACGCACTTTCGCCTCAACGTGATGACGCCGGAAGTTGCCGGCAATTTTTTCGCCGATTTCCTCAAAGTGACTTTCGGCGAGCGCAATAACACTCGGTCCCGCGCCGCTCAGCGCGATGCCGAGAAGTCCGGGCCGGCGCGGCGTCGCCAGAGCCTCCCCTAAACCGTGTACGAGTCCCTCGCGAAATTTTTGATGCAAACGATCCTGCATTGACTCCCACAGAAGATCATAACGATTCTCACTGAGCGCCGCGCCGAACAGCGCCGCCCGTTGAAGATTGTGCGCCGCGTCACGGTGCGCGATTGTCGCCGGCAATGCGGCGCGGGCGCGCGAAGTGTCCAGCGAAACCTGCGGGGACACGACAACGACTTTGACATCCGCCGGCCACGGCCTCCTGACGGCAATCACCGCTCCGTCGTCTTTGACGCATGCAACAACCCAGCCGCCGCACAGCGACGCCGACACATTATCGGCATGACCTTCAAGCTCCGTCGCGTAGCGCAAAAGCATTTCGTTGGAAAGATGACTTCCGCCGAGATGCCCGAAGATTTTCAAGCCGGCGACAATCGCCGCCGCGCTGCTGCCGAGGCCGCGCCCCAACGGAATCTCGTTATGCACCGCGAGCCGCACCGGCGGGAGAATCGCTCCTTCACGCTCCGCCGCGAAACTCATCGCGCGGTAGACAAGGTTTTCCGCCGTGCGCGGCAATTTCGCGCCGCTTTCTTCGCCCCGGCTCCGCACGCGGCAAAGACCACGGGCGCCCGGCATCACCGTCGCGCGAACTGTCAGATACAATTTTAAGGCAAGACCAAAACAATCAAAGCCAGCGCCGAGATTTGAAGTCGAAGCGGGAACACGAACTTCGACGGAATTGTGTCGCCCGTGACGTCCGCGACGCCCGCGCGGCGTCTCCATTTCACTCTCTGCAACGAGCGATGTGTCTACGCTCATCAATTTCAATCGTCGCCTCCGGCATAATCTTTCCCCTCTTCCCGCCGCGCCAATTGATCGAGAATCCCTTGCTTCGTCGCCTTCACACGCGCTGGTGGATTGCCGAACAATCCGGCGATGTGCCGCTCTTCTTTGCTTTTACCGGGCGTGCGGTCGTGCGTGAACAACGTATCGCGGTGATAGTTAATCGCGTAGTCCGCGTCTTTCAGAACGTGGCCGGTTAAAACAGCGACGATTGTTTCGTCAGACTTGATGAGGCCATCGGCCACCAATCTCTTGATCCCGGCGACGGTCGTCGCGGACGCCGGTTCGCAGCCAATGCCGTCGCGCCCGATGACGGCCTTCGCGTCGGCAATCTCATTTTCGCTCACGCTCAACACGAACCCGCCGGTCTCGACGACCGCGCGCGAAGCCTTCTTCCACGAAATGGGCGAGCCGATCTTGATCGCCGACGCGAGCGTTTGCGGATGCTCGATTGCAATCAGGGAAACTGAGCCGAGCCAATTAACGCCCTCCGCATCTTTGCCGGTGAGCATCTGTCGGTCGGCGAAAAGCTGCGCGAACGGGGCCGCGCCGCCCGCCTGCACGACGCTCAGTTTCGGCAGCCGGTCAATCACACCTAACTCGTACAACTCGACGAAGCCTTTGCCGAGAGCGGAACTGTTGCCGAGATTACCGCCCGGCACAACGACGTGATCGGGGACGTTCCATTCGAGTTGTTGAAGCATCTCGGCGGCGACGGTTTTCTGTCCCTCGATGCGAAACGGATTGATCGAGTTGACGAGGTAAAACGACTCATCTTCGGCCAACTCACGAATCACGCGCATGCAGTCGTCGAAGTTTCCTTCCAGCTCAAGCACCGCCGCGCCGTAGTCGAGACTCTGCGCCAGCTTGGCGTGGCTGATCTGCCCGCGCGGAACGAGTATCGCGCATTTCAAATCCGCGCGCGCTGCATACGCCGCGAGGCTCGCCGACGTGTTGCCGGTGCTGGCACACACCACCGTCTCGACGCCGAGTAGCGCGGCCTGCGTCACCGCCGCCGTCATCCCCGTGTCTTTGAACGAGCCGGTCGGATTGCAGCCCTGATGCTTCAGCTTCAGATTGTCGAGTCCGCAGTAACGCGCCGCGCGCCGCGCGTCGTAAAGCGGCGTGTTCCCTTCCATCAACGAGACGACGCGCGCGTCTTCACCGAACGGCAGCAACTCACGGTAGCGCCAGACGCCGCTCCGGTCGCGCACGTCATTTGAAGCGAGTCGTTGCTGCCACACTCCGCGCAACGTCTCAGCGGTATCTGCGCTCTCAGACCCCCGCGCAATCTCCAACAATCCGCCGCAACGCCGGCACACGTAGAGCCGGTCGTCGAGGCTGTAACTCGCGCCGCATTCCCGTTCGATGCAACGCTGCGCGGCTTGCAGCGCGACGTTCTCAATTAAAGATGATGTCATCCTGATGCTTCGACTAACGCGCCTTCTTCCGGGTGTCCGGCGAGGCCGCGCGTTTCCAAATGAAATTCACGATGGACGACCGCGACCGCGCGACGCATCGCGCTCGCCTCGATGACGAACGACACGTTGTACTCGGATGAGCCTTGCGCAATCGCGATGATGTTGACTCCTTCCCGACCGAGCGCGCTGAAGACGCGCCCCGCGATGCCGGGCGTCCCGCGCATCCTCTCGCCGACGACCGCGACAATCGCGATCTCCGGGTCAACCGTAATATATTCGACTTGGTGGTGGGCTAAATCAAGCGCGAAGGTCGCCCTTAATGATTTGACAGTTCGCTCCGCGTCCGTCGAGTTGACGATGAAGCAGATGTCATTCTGCGACGACGACTGTGAAATCAACAGCACGTTGGCGCGCACGTTCGCCGCCGCCGTGAAGACCTTCGCGGCGACGCCCGGCACGCCGACAATTCCGCGCCCGCCCACAGTAATCATCGTCACACCGCTGATCGCAGTAATCGCCTTGACGCCGCTCTCGGTCGGATTCCCCGTCGAAGTGATTTTTGTTCCCGGCATCTTAGGCGTGAAACTGTTGCGAATCCACACCGGGATTTCCGCGTCAGCGACGGGCATCAGCGTCTTCGGGTGGAGCACCTTCGCGCCGAAGTAGGCCAACTCCGCCGCTTCGTTGTAGGAGATTTCTCGAATTGTGCGCGCCTCCGGCACGAGGCGCGGGTCGGCGGTCATCACTCCTTCGACATCCGTCCAAATAATAATCTCGCTCGCGTCGAGCGCCGCGCCGAGAATCGTCGCCGAATAATCCGAGCCGCCGCGTCCAAGTGTCGTCAACACGCCGTCAGTCGTCGCGCCGATGAAGCCGGTGACGATTGGCACGACGCCTTCGGCGAGGAGCGGCCTGATGAGCGCTGACGCGCGCTCACGTGTTTTGTCTATCAAGGGTTCGGCCTGCCCGTGATCGTTAGTGGTGACAATCAACTCGGTCGCTTCAATCGCCACTCCCGGCACACCACCCTCGCCGAGCGCCGCCGCGATGAGGCGCGACGAGAGACGCTCGCCGACGCTCGAAACGTAGTCGAGTGCGCGCGGCGTCAATTCGCGCAACAGTGCCGTCCCCCGGCACAGACGCGCGGCCTCTTCTATCAAGCGGTCGCACTCGGCCATCAACTGCGCCCGTTTCACACCATCCTTAACAATGAGATCAATCGCTTCACCGTGCTGCCGGCGCAAAGACTCGGCGAGTTCAATTGCGGCGCTCTCATCGCCTGAGGCGGAGCGGCGCGCGGCCTCGACGAGACGATTCGTCACGCCGCTCATCGCCGAAACGACGGCAACGACCGAGTAATCTTTCGTCCCGCCCCTGATGATGTCCGCCGTGCGCTTGATGCACGCCGCATCACCGACGGAAGTGCCGCCGAACTTCATTACCTGTAAATCCCGACTCATGTTATTCAAATCCTTACTGACCAAGAGTTATTTGTAATGCTATACGTGGCAGAAGCCCGCGCGTTAGCAAGGGCGTACAACCGCGCGCATCTACGCCCTTCCTTACGGTCGGCTTCTGCCATATATCTTGTTCTTATGTGAAACCTATTCAGCGGTCGGCGTAAGTAAGGTCATCAATTACGTCCGCACTGCCCTTCAACGGCAGCGCCCCGTCTTTCAACAGCTTGTACTCCACTGAATCAACGAGCGCCCGCCAACTCGCCTCGACGATATTGGCCGAGACGCCGACCGTGCCCCACTCGCCGCTCCCGTCGCTCGAAATAATCAATACACGCACGAGGCTTGCCGTCCCCGAAAGATTTCCCGTAATCACCCGCACCTTGTAATCAACGAGGCGCACGTCGGCGAGCGACGGGTAGAATTTTTCGAGCGCGCGGCGCAAGGCGTGGTCGAGCGCGTTGACCGGTCCCGTCCCACTGGCCGCCGTGTGCTCGTCGCGTCCGTCAACCCTGACTTTCACCGTCGCCTCGCTCATCGGCATCAAAGACCCGCGATGCTCGTCAATCACGCGAAACCCCAATAGCTCAAAATATGGCTGGTGTACACCGCGCAGCTTTCGCACCAGCAACTCGAAGCTCGCCTCCGCCGCCTCAAACTCGTAGCCGCCGTGCTCGAGTCGCTTCAACTCGTCGAGCACTTCCTGTTCGTCGTTCAATTCAAGTCCGAGGTCGCGCGCCTTGGCGATCAAATTTGAGCGCCCCGCGAGGTCAGAGACAAGAATCCGACGGCGATTGCCGACGGACTCCGGTTTGATGTGCTCGTAAGTTTCGGGATTTCTCTCGACCGCTGAAACATGCACGCCGCCCTTGTGCGCGAACGCGCTGTCGCCGATGAATGCCGCGCGGGTGTCATGCGCGAGATTCGCCAACTCGCTGACGAACCGCGCCGTCTCGCGCAAACGCAAAAGCTTTTCGCGCCCGATGCTGGCAAGTCCCATTTTTAATTCAAGATTCGGAATCACCGAGCAGAGGTTGACGTTGCCGCACCTTTCGCCGTAACCGTTGATCGTGCCCTGAACGTGCGTCGCACCGGAGTTGACTGCCGCGAGCGTGTTGGCGACCGCCAATTCGCCGTCATTGTGACAATGAATCCCGAGCGGCAATCCGAGTTGCAGGGTGATCTGCTCGCGCACAGTTTGCACCGCGCGCTTAACATCATCCGGCAGACTTCCGCCGTTGGTGTCGCACAGCACAATGCGTTGCGGGTTTCCCTCCGCCGCCGCGCGCAGCGTTTGCAGCGCGTACTCAGGGTCGTCCGCGTAGCCGTCGAAGAAATGCTCGGCGTCGTAAATCACGAACGGCACGCGCGCCGTCAGGTAGCGAACCGTGTCGGCGATGATTTCGAGATTCTCTTCGGGAGTTATGCGGAGCGCCTCCCGCGCGTGCAGCGCCCACGATTTTCCGAAGATGGTCACAACAGGCGTCTTGGCTTTCAGCAGTGCCTGAATGCTCGGGTCCTTGGCGCACGAAAGATTCTTCCGTCTCGTCGCGCCGAACGCGGCGATGCGCGCGCGACTCAACTTGAGCGAATGCGCGCGCTCGAAAAATTCCATGTCGCGCGGATTCGAGCCGGGCCACCCGCCTTCGATGAAGTCCACGCCGAGCGCGTCGAGTTGTTCGGCGATGCGGCACTTATCCTCGGCGGAGAAGTTGACGCTCTCGGCCTGCGTCCCGTCGCGCAGCGTCGTGTCGTAGATTTCGATTCGCTCGGAAGTCATAAAACTCACCTCTGAGGTGTGACTCTTTTGCTCCGTAGGAGCAACTGACAATAGCCCGGCGATTCATCGCCGGGATGTCGGTAAAGAATATGTCGCGAGTCCCGTAGGGACGACTGTAGATGGCAGCTTACTATCAACCGTTCCTACGGGACTGGGAAGAACGTGCGGGGCGAACCCGGCGATGAATCGCCGGGCTATTGTCATAAAGTGCCTACGGGATGAAAGCAAATTTTGCTCGAAGGAACTATGCATTAGATGAATTCCCTTTTCCGACTCTATCCCATCTCAAGCGGCGCGTCCGTCACCGCGCCGAGGCTGCTACTCGAAACCAATCGCTCATACTTAGCAAGCACGCCCGACGTATATCTTTTCTTCGGCGGCTGCCAATGCGCGCGGCGTCGCGCTAACTCTTCCTCGCCGACGTTGAGTTGAAGCAGCCGCTTACCAGCGTCAACCGTAATCGTGTCACCTTCTTCAACAAGTGCGAGCGCGCCGCCGATTGCCGCTTCGGGCGCGACGTGGCCGACGACCATTCCGTAAGTGGCACCCGAAAAACGCCCGTCGGTAATCAACGCCACGTCATCACCTAAGCCAGCGCCGATAATCGCCGAAGTGGGAGCCAACATCTCGCGCATGCCGGGGCCGCCCTTCGGCCCTTCATAACGAATCACAATCACGTCGTTCGGCTTGATGCGCCCGGCGAGGATGGCCTTGAGGCACGTCTCTTCTGATTCAAAGACGCGCGCCGGCCCCGTCATCGAAGGCTTCTTCACACCCGTAATCTTCGCCACTGCGCCTTCGCGCGCGAGATTGCCCCGCAGAATCGCCAGGTGCCCGTGCGGGTAGACGGGATTCTCCCAACGGCGAATAACGTCCTGATCAGGGCGCGGCTCGTCGGGCACGTCGGCGAGAGTTTCGGCAATCGTCTGGCCGGTGATTGTCAGCGCGTCCGCGTGCAGAAGATTATTTACAAGAAGCATCTTCATCACCTGCGGCACTCCGCCCGCGCGGTGCAAATCCGTGGCGACGTATCTGCCCGAAGGCTTCAGGTCGCACAGGACGGGGACGCGCGCGCGGATCGTCTCGAAGTCGTCGAGCACGAGCGGGACTTCGGCGGCGTGGGCGATGGCGAGAAGATGCAGCACCGCGTTCGTCGAGCCGCCCGTCGCCATTACGACGGCGATGGCGTTCTCGAACGCCGCGCGCGTGAGAATCTGCCGGGGCATGATTCTTTTCCGCACCGCTTCCGCCAGAACTTCAGCCGAGCGGGCGGCGCTTTCACCTTTCTCAGCATCCTCCGCCGCCATCGTCGAAGAATTGGGCAGACTCATCCCCATCGCTTCAATTGCCGACGACATCGTGTTCGCGGTGTACATTCCGCCGCAGGAGCCGGCTCCCGGACAAGCGCGGCGCTCGACTTCCAGAAGCTCCGCCTCGCCGATGCGCTTCGCGCTAAAACGTCCGACGGCTTCAAATGCGCTGACGATTGTTAAATCTTCGCCGTTGTAATGCCCGGCCTTAATCGTCCCGCCGTAGACGAAAATCGCCGGGATGTTGAGGCGCGCGATGGCGATCATCGCGCCCGGCATGTTTTTGTCGCAGCCGCCGATTGCCAGCACGCCGTCCATGCTCTGCCCGTTACAGACCGTCTCAATCGAATCGGCAATCACTTCGCGCGACACCAGTGAATACTTCATGCCTTCGGTGCCCATCGAGATGCCGTCGCTAATGGTGATCGTGCCGAAGACCTGCGGCATCGTCCCCGCTTCTTTCAGCGACTGGATGGCGCGCTCCGCCAATTCGCCAAGTCCAATGTTGCACGGCGTGATCGTGCTGTAGCCGTTGGCGACGCCGATGATCGGCTTGACGAAATCTTCGTCGCGGAAGCCGACGGCCCTCAGCATCGCCCGGTTCGGCGCGCGCTCAACGCCCTCAGTAATGATTCGGCTGCGTTCGTTATATCTCATAAAAAAAGTGCTGAGTACTGAGTGCTGAGTGCTGAGTGATAAGCTTTTTTCTCAGCACTCAGCACTCAGCACTATTGCTTCTGGTGTTTGAAAGTGCGCTCGCCGCGCGCGTAGGGGGCGACGGTGTGGCCTGAGCCGGATAATTCGTAACGGTACGTCGTGAGTCCTTCGAGGCCGACGGGGCCGCGCGCGTGGAGTTTGCCGGTGCTGATGCCGAGTTCCGCGCCGAGACCGTAACGGTAGCCGTCGGCGAATCTGGTCGAGGCGTTGTGAAAGACGCCCGCCGCGTCAACCATCTCCATGAAATGAGTCGCCGCTTCCGCATCTTCCGTGACGATTGTCTCCGTGTGGCGCGAGCCATAAGTGTCAATGTGCTCAATCGCCTCGTCAATGTCATTCACGACTTTCACCGAAATGATGAGGTCAGAATACTCCCGCGCCCAATCATCTTCCCGCGCCGGGACGACTTCATCTTTTTCGACTAATTCTTGAGTGCGGCGACAACCCCTCACTTCAACACCGGCGGCGCGCAAACGGGCGACCGCGCGCGGAATGAATTGCACGGCGATTTCACCGTCAACAAGCAGTGTTTCAGCGGCGTTACATGCCGCCGGGTACTGAACCTTTGAATCAACTGTGATTTCAATCGCCTTCCCCACATCCGCCGCGCGGTTGACGTAGACGTGACAGATTCCCTCGCCATGACCGAGCACAGGGATGCGGCTGTTGTCCGCGATGTAGCGCACAAACTCCTTCGAGCCGCGCGGAATGATTAAGTCAATGTCGCGGTCGAGACCGAGTATCGCTTTCACTTCGTCGCGCGTGTGCAGCAGGTTGACGCACGCCACAGGAATTTCGGGGAAGGCTGATAATGTGTTGTGCCAGACAGTAACGAGTGCTTCATTTGTGTGCGCCGCTTCCGTGCCGCCCTTCAACAGCACGGCGTTCCCAGATTTGATCGCCAGCGAAACGACCTGCGGAATAACGTCGGGGCGCGACTCGAAGACGATGCCGACAACGCCGAGCGGACATGAAACTTTACGGAGCGTTAAATCGTCGTCCAGCTTCGTCGCGGCGAGCGTGCGTCCAAGCGGGTTGGGGAGATTCGCCACTTCCCTCACCTGAGTTGCCATCGCATTGATGCCACGCTCGCTCGTCCGCAAACGGTCGAACATCGCCTGCGACATGCGCCCCGCTTCAACCTCAACTAGAGCCGCGCGACAGTCACGCTCGTTGGCCGCGAGAATTTCCTCGCGCCGTTTTTCGATTTCAGCGGCGGCGGCAAGCAGCGCATTGTTGCGTGTTGACTCGGGAAGTTTGCCGAGCAGACGCGCCGCACGCCGCGCATGCCGCGCGATTTCCGCGACGCTTGATTGCTCTGCCACTGTTGCGTGGTTGTTCATTAGTCTTTACGTCGGTCTTTTAATTCGTTGCGATGTTATCGTGGGAACACGGCTGGGAGCGCGGGCGTCTCGCCCGCCATGAGCGCCTCAGCGCGAAGATGGACGCGCCATGCGGCGCGTTGGCGGGCGAGACGCCCGCGCTCCCGGCTCAAGCGCCAACTAATTTTCCAACAGCACAATGTTATCGCGCGTAATCAATATGTGCTTTCTCGCGTCCGCTTCATTGCGGCCTTTCTCGTGAATCAGCCTTTCGGCTTCCGCGCTCGCGCAACTGGCGATGCCGCGCGCGAACTCTTTTCCTTCATTGTCCGCGATGCCCACAACATCGAGAGGATTGAAGCGATTCTCAATCCGCACGACGCCCGACGACAGCAGACTCGCTTTGCTTTTGACGATAGCCTCACGCGCGCCGTCGTTGACGATGAAACGTCCATGCACGCCCGCCGCGTAAGCGATCCAGCGGCGCTTCCCAGCCATCCGTGATTGTGACACAAACACGGTGCCAATCTCTTCGCCGCTGAAGATGCGACCGAGCGTGTCCGACTTCTGGCCGTTCGCAATCACGGCGACACCGCCCGACTGCATAGCAATCCGCGCGGCTTCTAATTTCGTCAGCATCCCGCCACGCCCACCCACCGACGGCCCCAAAGCTAACGCCTTCAATTCCGGCGTGATTTCGTTGACGACGGGAATCACGTTCACCGTGTCATCGGTCTTAACAGGAGCGCCGCTCTCCGTCTTGTCGCCACGACGACCCAGCAGGCCATCAACATCGGATAGAAGAACGAGAGCATCGGCGTCGAGCTTACTCATCACGAGCGCCGCAAGGCGGTCGTTATCACTGAAAACGCGCGTGCGTCCCTCGTCGAGATATTGGAGTTCGGCAATTGACACAGCGTCGTTTTCGTTGACGATGGGCAGCACATTGAGTTTGAGCAGTTTTTCCATTGTGCGGCGCAGTGTCGAATAACGCCCCCGGTCAGTGAAATCGTCCTCGGTCAAAAGCACCTGTGCGATTTTCACCCCGCCCGCCCCGAAAAGCTTTTCGTAGGCGTGCATCAAAAGACTTTGGCCGACCGCCGCGCACGCCTGACGCATCACCACATCACCGAGACGACCAGGCTTCAGTTCGAGATGCCGCGCCCCTAAGCCCACTGCGCCGGACGAGACGAGCACCACCTGACGGCCCTCGCGTTTGAGATTGATAAGGGAATTGACGAGCGGCTCAAGATGTCCGCTGGACACCTGACCGCCCGCGCCGGTGACGACGCTTGTCCCCAGCTTAACGACAATGCGGCGCGCGGCTCTCAACCGCTCACGCGCCGCACCGGTTTCAGGTCTCCCCGTTTTCTCCACAACTTTTCAGGCTCGAACAAATGGGCCATCAGCTATTATCTATCAGCAGACAGCACCAATCGCCGGCCAATGAAAACTGAAAACTGTCTCAGTTCGCCGCCTTGTCAACGAGCTTATTCGTCGAGAGCCACGGCATCATCGCCCGCAACTGCGCGCCGACGCGCTCAATGCGATGCTCTCGTGATTCAGCCTCCAACTGCTTGAAGCGCGATTTGCCGTTGCGGTTCTCCTTCATCCATTCCTGCGCGAAAGCCCCCGACTGAATCTCGGCCAGCAATCCTTTCATACGGTTTTTCGTCTCGTCGTTGACGACGACGGGGCCGCGCGTCATGTCACCGTACTGCGCCGTGTTTGAAATCGAGTAACGCATCTCCGAGATGCCGCCTTCGTAGAGTAGGTCAACAATCAATTTCATTTCGTGGAGACACTCGAAGTAAGCCATCTCCGGCGCGTAGCCCGCCTCGACGAGCGTCTCGAATCCGGCTTTGATAAGCGAAGTCAATCCGCCGCACAAGACCGCTTGCTCGCCGAACAAATCCGTCTCCGTCTCTTCACGGAAATTGGTCTCGATGATGCCGGCGCGACCGCCGCCGATGGCCGAGGCATAAGCCATTCCGGTTTGCTTGGCGTCGCCGGTCGGGTCTTGATGAACGGCGAGCAGACACGGCACGCCCGCGCCCCGCGTATACTCGCGGCGCACGAGATGTCCCGGCCCCTTCGGTGCGACCATGAAGACGCTCACTTCCCCCGGCGGCTTGATGAAACCATAGTGAATCGAAAAGCCGTGCGAGAAGGCGAGATACTTACCCGGAAGCATTGACTCGGCCACGTCGCGGGCGTAAACGTCTGGGGCTTGTTCGTCCGGCACGAGCATCATCACGATGTCCGCTTCCGCCGCCGCCTGCGCGACCGGAAGCGTCTTCAGACCCGCCGCTTCTGCCTTCGCGCGCGACGGACTGTCGGGGCGCAAACCCACCGTGACGTTGCAACCGGATTCGCGCAAATTATTCGACTGCGCGAATCCCTGACTGCCGTAACCGATGACCGCAATTCGCTTCTCGCGCAGAACATTTAAGTTCGCGTCTTTGTCATAAAAAACTTGCATCTCTTAACTCCTCTTCCGAAAAGAATCCATCTGCTCAATTTGTCCACTTACTCAACTCCGGCTGCTGCCATCACGCTTTCGTCATCCGCACTTTCTTTGCCCGTCGCCGAAAGCCGCCCGATGGCGATGAGGCCGCTGCGCGTGACGTGGCGAATGCCGATTGGCCGCAGCAATTCGATGAATGCTTCGACCTTCTCCTTATTACCCGACGCCTCGATAATCATGTGCGTGTGCGAAATGTCCACGACTTTGGCGCGGAAGATTTGGACCAGACTCAGGATTTCCTGACGCCCCGCGCCCGGTTCGGCAACCACGT
>Ga0183260_10000848_pt1 | contig 26094 bp, 28 predicted proteins | sample AntDrymUQ4972206_2_FD_129768 | JGI IMG/M metagenome (GOLD analysis project Ga0183260, IMG submission 129768) | Polar desert sand microbial communities from Dry Valleys, Antarctica - metaG UQ497 (22.06) (version 2) (version 2) | ecosystem: Environmental > Terrestrial > Soil > Desert | place... | reverse complement strand
GGTCTCCGCTGCTCCCGGTGCGGGCGGGGCGGATCGCAGGGCGGTGCCTCGGCTGCAAGGTGGAGGCCTATGACGCCGACGGTCGCTCGGTGGTCGGCGAGCAAGGAGAGCTGGTGATCACCGAGCCGGTGCCGTCGATGCCGGTCGGTTTCTGGGGCGACGACGACGGCTCGCGCTACCGGGCCGCGTACTTCGAGGACTTCCCCGGCGTGTGGCGGCACGGCGACTGGATCACGATCCACGAGGACGGGTCGTGCGTGCTGTCGGGACGCAGCGACGCGACGCTCAACAGGGGCGGCGTCCGGCTCGGGACCGCAGAGTTCTACTCAGTGGTCGAGGCGATGCCAGAGATCGCCGACAGCCTGGTGGTGCACCTGGAGGACGACGAGGGCGGTGCAGGCGAGCTGCTGCTGTTCGTCGTGCTCGCCGATGGTGAGCAGCTCGACGACGAGCTGCGCGGATCGGTCGCGCGCGAGCTGCGTACCCACCTCTCGCCGCGACACGTGCCGGACGCGCTGCACGTGGTACCGGCGCTCCCCCACACCCTGTCGGGCAAGAAGCTCGAGGTGCCGGTGAAGAAGATCCTGCTCGGCGCGGACGTGGACGACGCGGCCGCCAAGGGTGCGCTCGCCAACCCCGAGTCGCTCGACGCCTTCGCCGCCTACGCCCGCCGCCCCAGCTGACGTCAGAGACGCGGCGCGACCAGCTCGGCGAGCTGCACCGCGTTCAGTGCCGCGCCCTTGCGCAGGTTGTCACTGCTGACGAACAGCGCCAGCCCGCGCCCGTCCGGAACCCCCTCGTCCCGGCGGATCCGGCCGACGTACGAGGCGTCGCGGCCGGCCGCGTGCAACGGGTTCGGCACATCGACGACCTCGACACCTGGCGCGGCCGCCAGCAGCTCGGTTGCGCGCTCGACCGACAGCCGCCTGGCGAACTCTGCGTTGAGCGACAGCGAGTGCCCGGTGAACACCGGCACCCGCACACAGGTCCCGGACACCGGCAGCTCGGGGAGGTCGAGGATCTTGCGCGACTCGTTGCGCAGCTTCTGCTCCTCGTCGGTCTCGTACGAGCCGTCGTCGACGACGCTGCCCGCCCGCGGCAACACGTTGAACGCGATCGGTGCGACGTACTTGGTCGGCGTGGGGAACTGCACCGCCGAGCCGTCGTGGGTGAGCTCGCTGGCCCGGTCCACCACCTGGCGTACCTGCTTGTCGAGCTCGTCCACGCCAGCAGGCCCGCTGCCGGAGACCGCCTGGTATGTCGAGGCGACCAGCCGCACCAGCCCGGCCTCGTCGTGCAGCGGCTTGAGTACCGGCATCGCCGCCATCGTCGTGCAGTTGGGGTTGGCGACGATTCGGCGACCGCCGGGACCCAGCGCCTGCTCGATGGCCTCCGGGTTGACCTCGCTGACGACCAGCGGGACATCGGGGTCGAGCCGCCAGGCAGACGAGTTGTCGATCACCACGGCGCCGGCATCGGCGAACCGGGGCGCCAGCTGCCGAGATGCAGCGGCGCCGGCGGAGAACAGCGCGAGGTCGAGTCCGCTCGGGTCGGCAGTCGATGCGTCCTCGACCAGCACGTCCGTCCCGGCCCACGGCAGCCGGGTGCCGGCAGAACGAGAGGAGGCGAAGAACCGCACCCTGCCCACCGGGAGCTCGCGCTCGGCCAGCAGCCGACGCATCACGGCGCCGACCTGCCCCGTGGCGCCGACGACACCAACGCGCAGCGAGCCGCTCACCGGCCGGTCCCGCCGTAGACGACCGCCTCCACCTCGTCGGAGTCGAGGTCGAACGCCGCGTGCGCCGCCGACACTGCATCGTCGACCCGGGCCTCGTCGACGATCACCGAAATCCGGATCTCCGACGTCGAGATCATCTCGATGTTGATCCCCGCCTCGGCGAGCGCGGTGAAGAAGCGGGCGGAGACACCCGGGTGGGTGCGCATGCCGGCGCCGACCAGCGACACCTTGCCGATCCGGTCGTCGAACAGCAGCTGTTCGTAGCCGATTTCGCCGCGAAGTGCGGCGAGCGCAGTCATCGCGGTCTGGCCGTCGGAGCGCGGCAGCGTGAACGAGATGTCGGTGCGCCCGGTCGTCGCCGCAGAGATGTTCTGGACGATCATGTCCAGGTTGATCTGCGCGGTCGCCACGGCGTCGAAGACGCGCGCAGCCACACCCACCTTGTCGGGGACGCCGACGACGGTGACCTTCGCCTCGCTGCGGTCATGCGCGACCCCGGAGATGATCGGCTGCTCCACGGCGCCTCCTGGAATCTGGTCGGGGCGGTCGGTGACCCAGGTGCCCGGCCGGGTTGAAAAGCTTGACCGGACGTGGATCGGGAGGCTGTGCTTGCGGCCGTACTCGACGCAGCGCAGGTGCAGGATCTTGGCACCCGAGGCCGCCATCTCCAACATCTCCTCGTACGCCAGCGTCGCCAGCCGCCGAGCCGTCGGGACGATGCGCGGGTCGGCGGTGAAGACGCCATCGACGTCGGTGTAGATCTCGCAGACATGAGCGTGCAGCGCGGCGGCGAGCGCGACCGCGGTGGTGTCGGAGCCGCCGCGGCCCAGCGTGGTGATGTCCTTGCTGTCCAGGCTCACGCCCTGGAACCCGGCGACGATCGGGATCGCGCCCTCGGACAGCGCCTGCTCGATCCGTCCCGGGGTGACGTCGATGATCTTGGCCCGGCCGTGCGACGAGTCGGTGATAACACCCGCCTGCGAGCCGGTGAACGACCGCGCCTCGTGGCCGAGGTTTCCGATCGCCATGGCCAGTAGCGCCATCGAGATCCGCTCGCCGGCGGTGAGCAGCATGTCCAGCTCACGACCCAGCGGCAGCGGGGACACCTGGTGCGCCAGGTCGAGCAGCTCGTCGGTGCTGTCGCCCATCGCCGACACCACGACGACCACGTCGTCGCCGGCCTTTCGGGTGGACACGATCCGTTGCGCGACGCGCTTGACCCCGGTCGCGTCGGCGACCGACGAGCCTCCGTACTTCTGGACGACCAGGCCCACGGGCGTCCTCCGAAGTGCCATGGCGATGAACGGTGCAGGTTGGGTGAACAGTCGGTGACGGTTGACGTCTGGCCTGTCAAGTCTATCGGCGCGAGGTGTAGAACCGGGCTGTGGCAGACCTCACCACGCACCCCGCAGCCGCGACCCTCGAACGCCGTCGGTTCCTGGCGGCCGTCGCCGGCGTCGCCAGGATGATGGGGCGACTGGAGCACGGCGGAGGACGGGGCGGAGGACAGGGCGCGGCTGTGGCACGACGCCTGGGACGGGTTCCCGGCGGCCCGCAACCGGGTCACCTCGAGCTGGCAGCGCAACGCGCTGAGCAACCCGGTCGTCACCACCGGGGACTCACCCGTACACGTACGCCTCGTTCGAGGTGGAGGACGGCCGGCCGGGTGCGCATCAGGTGGCCGGGCCGACCGGCGGGCGGTACCCGACGACGCCAACCCCAGGCGCCACCGGCAAGGCCACCCCACCCCGACTTGTCAGCTAGGTTAGCGCGTCACAGGCCGCTGACCTGCGCAAACGGTTGTCCCCAAGCTGACAGGTCCGTACGGGGGAGTCTCAGCTGGAGTCGTCGTCCAGCTTCTCGGCCGCGGCGATCCGCTCCAGCTCGATCGTCTCGTGCTTGTCCTGGTCGAACCGGTCGTGCGCGACCACCGACTGCAGCGCCCGCAGCACCGCGCTGGCCTCCAACCCCCACGACGACACATAGCTGAACTGCCACCACCACAGCGCCTCGGCGACCCGACCCGCCCGGTGGTGCGCCAGCCCGTGCGCCAGCCGCTCGGCGATCGCCGCCACGTCGTCGGAGATGCGGCCCGGCACCAGCTCGGGCGGGTCGACGAACGGGTCGAACACCTCGACGTACTCATCGGCGGCGCCGAGCAGTCCGGCCAGACCCTCCCGGACGCGGTCGAGGTCGGGGTCGGGTCCGGTCTCCTCCTCGTACGGCTCCTGCGGCACCAGGTCGGTCATCACGCCGAGCCGGGCGCCGGCGAGCAGCAGCTGGCTCACCTCGAGCAGCAGCAGCGGCACCGTGGTAGCCGTCTCGCCGCGGTGCGCCACCTCGCGTACGGCCAGCAGGAACGAGGCCACCTGGTCGGCAACCGCCTGGGCGAGGTCCTCAAGGTCGCCGTCCACACGGGTCTCGTCAGTCGTCGACACTTCGCCTCCCTTCGAACGCCCGGCCGAGCGTGACCTCGTCGGCGTACTCCAGATCCCCGCCCACCGGCAGTCCACTCGCCAGCCGGGTCACGCGCAAGCCCAGCGGGCGCAGCATCCGGGTGAGGTAGGTCGCGGTCGCCTCGCCCTCGAGGTTGGGGTCGGTGGCGAGGATGATCTCGGTGACCTCGCCGTCGGCGAGCCGGGTCATCAGCTCGCGCACCCGGAGCTGGTCTGGGCCGATACCGTCGATCGGCGAGATCGCGCCGCCGAGCACGTGGTAGCGGCCGCGGAACTCGCGGGTCTTCTCGATCGCCACCACGTCCTTCGACTCCTCGACCACGCACAGCAGCGACGGGTCGCGGCGTGGGTCGCGGCAGACCCGACACTGCTCCTCCTCGGCCACGTTGCCGCAGACCGAGCAGAACCGGACCTTGTCCTTCGCCTCGGCGAGCACCTGCGCCAGCCGCTTGACGTCGACCGGGTCGGCGTCGAGCAGGTAGAACGCGATCCGCTGGGCGCCCTTGGGACCCACGCCCGGCAACCGGCCGAGCTCGTCGATCAGGTCCTGGACGATGCCCTCGTACACGAGACCTCCTCCCTACCGCTGGTTGGGGATCTCCTCGATCACGGTCGCGCCGAGCTCGCGGCTGAGCAGCTCCTGGGTGCCGCCCTCTGGTGTCGCGTCGGGATCGTCGGCCTGTGCGCCGCCCATCGGCTCGGCCGGCGCTGCTGGTGACCCGCCGGCGGACGGGTCGACGACCAGCTCGACCCGCCACTCGCCGCCGAGCACCTTGCCCAGCGCAGCAACGACGACGGCCTCGCGGTCGCGTTCCTTCATGCTGTCGATGTTGCTGCTGGCCTTGAACCCAAGCGTCACCACGCCGGCCTCGGCGACGACGACCTGCGCCTGCTTGCCCACCAGCGCCCACACATACCGTGACGACGACTTGAGCACGTCCAGCACGTCGGGCCACAGCGTGCGCACCTGGTGCAGCTCGTTGCCGACCGCGGCTCCGGTCGTCGGCCCGGGCTGGTCCTCCGGTTCGGCGGCTGGCGGATCTTCCGACCGCACGGCTGCCGGGGCGACCGAGGCGTCGGAAGATGCGTCCGGCTCGGCCGGCTGGGCCGACTCGGCCGGCTCGTCCGGCTGGGCCGACTCGTCCGGCTGGGCCGGCTGAGGCGGCGCCGCCTCAACGGCCGCGCCGACTGTGATCCGCCGCTCGAGCCGGTCAAGGCGGGCCTGCAACCCGCGGGTCGTGTCCTCGGCAGCCGGAAGCAGCACCCGGGCGCACATGATCTCGAGCAGCAGCCGCGGCGCGGTCGGACCCTTGAGGTCGACCAGCGTCGTGGCCACGACCTCGGCGGCCCGGACCAGGTCGGCCGGTCCGAACCGGACCGCCTGGCCGGCCAACCGCTCCGCCTGGTCGACCGGGACGTCGAGCAGTGTCTCGGCGGCGTTGGGGGCGTGCGCGAGCACCACCAGGTCGCGCAACCGCTGCAGCAGGTCCTCGACGAACCGGCGCGGCTCTCGTCCCCCCTCGACGACCTGGTCGACCAGCATGAACACCCCGGCGCCGTCGCCGGCGGCGAACGCGTCGACGACCGAGTCGATCAGCGTCTCCGGGGTGTAGCCGAGCAGCGCGGTGGCGAGCTCGTACGTGATCTCGTCCTCGCCCGCGCCACCCATCAGCTGGTCGAGCACGCTGAGCGAGTCTCGCGCGGAGCCGGCACCGGCCCGTACGACCAGCGGCAACGCCTGCGGCTCGATCGTCACGCCTTCCTGCGCGCAGAGCTTGGACAAGTAGTCCCCGAGCAGCCGGGGCGGCAGCAGCCGGAACGGGTAGTGGTGGGTGCGGGAGCGGATGGTGCCGATGACCTTGTCCGGTTCGGTGGTGGCGAACACGAACTTGACGTGCGGCGGCGGTTCCTCGACCACCCGTAGCAGGGCGTTGAAGCCCTGCGGCGACACCATGTGCGCCTCGTCGATGATGTAGACCTTGAACCGACTGTTCATCGGCGCGAACGTGGCGCGCTCGCGCAGTTCGCGGGTGTCCTCGACGCCGCCGTGGCTGGCCGCGTCGATCTCGATCACGTCGAGGCTGCCCGGCCCGCCGCGGGCCAGGTCGCGGCAGCTGTCGCACTCCCCACACGGCTCGGCGGTCGGGTACCTGGCACAGTTGAGCGTCCGGGCCAGGATCCGCGCGCTGGTGGTCTTGCCGCAGCCGCGCGGGCCGGAGAAGAGGTAGGCGTGGTGGACCCGGTTGTTTGCCAGCGCCTGCCGCAGCGGCCCGGTCACGTGGTCCTGGCCGAGCACCTCGGCGAAGGTCTCCGGCCGGTAGCGGCGGTAGAGGGCCAGCGGGGCGTCCACGCCCGCACCCTAGTCGCGGCACCGGACACATCCGCGCCCGTCCCCAGGACAGCTTGGACCCCTCGCGCACCCGGCAGAGCCTGCTGACCCTTGCTGCCTTCCGGCCCTGGGGGAGTTGGGCGGGATGCCGCCGCGCGAGGGGCTGCCGGCCATCGTACGGCGGTGTCGACGGTCGCCGGCGTGGTGGGCCACCGTCGGTAACCTGCTCCGCGGAGGATTCGCCTAGTGGCCTATGGCGCTCGCTTGGAAAGCGGGTTGGGTTAACGCCCTCGCGGGTTCGAATCCCGCATCCTCCGCCGCTTGTCCGCCACGCAGACCTTCACATCGAGCCCGGCTGCCGGTACCTTGCCCGAGTTCGGCCCGGCGCCGAGACGCGGCGTCGGGTTCTGGTGAAGGGAACCCCATGCCCAAGTCGGTACCGTCGCGTCGTCGGGCAGTCACCCTGCTCGCCGCCGTGGCCCTCGTCTCCACCACCGCGCTGCTGTCCGGCAGTGGCGGTACAGCTACCGCCACTGAGCGCGCCTCCAACCTCCCGAACGAGGTTGTCGCAGATACCAAGGTCAAGAACGTCATCTCCCACCTGCGTCAGTTTCAGCGCATCGCCGATGGGGCCAACGACACCCGCGCCGCCGGGTCGCCGGGCTACGAGCGTTCCGCGGACTACGTTCACGACCAGCTCGCCGCGGCCGGCTACGACGTGGAGTACCAGTCGTTCGAGTTCACCTACACCGAGGAGCTGCGAGAGAGCCTGACCGAGATCTCGCCCACCCCGCGCGATCTGCCGGTCGACGTGATGACGTACTCGCCGGCGACACCCGAGGGTGGCATCACCGCCCCGATCGCGGTGGTTCCGGTCGACGCCACGCCCGGGTGCGAGGCCACTGACTTCGCCGGACAGGACTACTCCGGCAAGATCGCACTGATCAAGCGCGGCGCCTGCACGTTCGCCGTCAAGTCGTCCAATGCGGCCGCCGCCGGGGCAGTAGCAGCGATCGTCTACAACAACGACACCGTCAACCCCGACTTGTTGGTCAACGGGACCCTCGGAGCGCCGGGTGCCACGCCGATCCCAACCGGAGGTACCAGCCTCAACGTCGGCGACTCACTGGCCGCCGAGGCCGCGTCGGGGCCGGTGACCGTCAACCTTGACCTGGCCGAGATCACCGAGCAGCGCACCACTCGCAACGTGATCGCGGAGTCTCCCGGCGGCGACGCGAACAACGTGGTGATGGCTGGAGCCCACCTGGACAGCGTCGCCGAGGGCCCCGGGATCCAAGACAACGGCACCGGCAGTGGCGGGCTGCTCGAGGTCGCACTGCAGATGGCGAACGACCCGACTGCGAACAAGACCCGCTTCGCCTGGTGGTCCGCCGAGGAGTTCGGCCTCATCGGGTCCCGGTTCTACGTCCAGAACCTGAGCGCTGAAGAGCGCGAAGCCATCGCTCTCTACCTCAACTTCGACATGATCGGGTCGCCCAACTACATGTTCGGCATCTACGACGGCGACGACTCCGACGGCGAGGGGGCGGGTCCCGGCCCGGCCGGGTCGGCGCAGATCGAGGAAGTCTTCGAGTCCTACTACGACCGCAGGGAGCTGCCGCACAACGGCACCGACTTCAGCGGTCGCAGCGACTACGGCCCGTTCATCGCGGTGGGCATCCCCTCCGGTGGTCTCTTCACCGGGGCCGAGGGGATCAAGACCGAGCAGCAGGCGCAGTGGTACGGCGGCGTCGCCGGCCAGGCGTACGACCCGTGCTACCACCAGGCGTGCGACAGCCTCACGCCGGTGCAGGACGGCGCCGACGCCGACCTGTACGCCCAGCTAGGCGCTGCGTACGCACTGACCGGCAACGTGAACAAGTTCGCGCTTCGGCACAACGCCGCGGCCGCCGGGTTCACGATGGCCACGTTCGCCGAGGACACGTCGACGCTGCCGACGCTGGCGGAACCCAAGCCGGTCCGGTCCTACACCCCGCTGGGCAGGGTCCGCTGATCACCTGACCACGGTCACGCGGGGAGTCTGGTCTCCTAGACTCCCCGCGTGATCTTCCGGCGGGTGGGCGACGGACGTCCGTACCCCGATCACGGCCTCAGTCAGCGGGAGTGGGCCGACCTGCCGCCGCAGCAGGTCCGGCTCGACGAGTTGGTGACCACCAAGGGCGCGCTCGACCTTGCGACCCTGCTCGACGCTGAGTCCACCTTTTTCGGTGATCTGTTCGCGCACGTGGTGCAGTGGCGCGGCGAGCTCTACCTCGAGGACGGGCTGCACCGGGCGCTGCGCGCGGCGCTGCAGCAGCGCACGGTGCTGCACGCCAGGGTTCTCACCGTCGACGGCGCTGGCAGATGAGGTGGCGGACGCCGCTCACGCTGCTGGTGCTGCTGGGGGTCGTGGTCACCGCCGGCTGGTACGGCTGGGAGCAGCTCAACAACCCGGTCGACAACCCCTTCGCTGAGCAGCCGCGGTGCACCGACGAGCAGTTCGGCGAGGGGGACCGGCTGCAGGCCGAGCAGGTAAGCGTCAACGTCTACAACGCCGGCAACCTGGAGGGGCTCGCTGGCGCCACCATGGACCAGCTGCGTCGGCGCGGCTTCCGGCCAGGCAGCGCCGAGAACGCGCCGGGGGACATCTCGGTCGACGCCGTCGCGATCTATGACCGCAAGCCCGAGTCGGCGGCCGTGCGCCTGGTGAGCAAGCAGTTCATGGGCCAGGTCGAGGTGTTCCGGCGTCCGGACTTCGCCGACGGGGTGGACATCGTGGTCGGCAGCGGCTACCGCGGCATCGACCCCGCCGCTAGCACCAACGTCCAGGTCTCGGCGAGCGAGGACATCTGCGTCCCGCCAGCGCGCTGATCATCGAACGCCGCGACCCGGGCGTCCCCGGTGCGCCCAGCCGGCGAGCCGCCCGTGCTCGGCCACCGCGCGCAGCCTGGTCTCGGTTGCTTCGCGAACATTTCGTGGGGTGACCACGAGGATCTCGTCCCCGCGAGTGAGCCGGGTGCGGAGGTGCGGGACGAACGACCGGCCGTCGCGGACGACCAGCGACACCGAGGACCCCTCGGGCAGTCGCAGCTCGGCGATCTCGACGCCGTGCAGCCGGGACCGCGCCAGCACCCGTACGTGCAGGAGGTCGGCGGCGATGCCTTCGAGCGGCGCCGCCTCGACGTCGAGGTCGCGCGGCTCGCCGTGCGTGGAAACGGCCAGCCGGTCGGCCGCCCAGGGCAGGGTCGGCCCCTGCACGAAGGTGTAGACGAGCACCAGGACGAGCACGAGGTCGAACAGGTCGCGGGCGCCCGGCACGTCCTCGGCGAGCGGGATCGTCGTGAGCACGATCGGTACGGCACCGCGCAGGCCGGCCCAGGACAGGAACGCCTGCTCCCGCGCAGGGATCCGCAGCGGCGCGGCGCAGGCGACCACCGACAGCGGCCGGGCGATGACAACGAGGACCGCACCGGCCGCAAGACCCGCGCCCACGTGCCACCATTCGAGCCGGCCGGGCGAGGCCAGCAGCCCGAGCATCACGAACAGGCCGATCTGCGCCAGCCACCCGACTCCCTCGGCGAACGACCGAGTGGCGGCCCGGTGCGGGAGGTCGGCGTTGCCCAGGATCAGCGCCGCGGCGTACACCGCGGCGAAGCCGCTGCCGTGGGCGACCACCGCCGCGCCATACGCGACGACGCACAGCGAGAGGATCGCCAGCGGGTAGAGGCCGGACGCCGGTAGCGCGGCGCGAGCGAGCCCGCGTGCGCCCAGCCAACCCAGCAGCACGCCGACCGTTCCGCCGAGCACCAGCTCGAGCGCGACGATGCCGGCAACGACGTACCAGCTGTGGTCGCCGGCCTCGCCGGTGCTGACCAGTGTCACGAGCAGCAGCGTCGGGGCGTCGTTGAGCCCCGACTCCGCCTCCAGGGCGCCGCGCATGTTGGCGCGCAGCGGCATGCGACGCAGCACCGAGAAGACGGCTGCGGCGTCGGTGGGTGCGGTCACCGCACCGAGGAGGACGGCGAGCTGCCAGTCCAGGTCCAGCACGAAGCGCCCGAACAGCGCCATCACCGTGATCCCGACCGCGACCCCGAGTGTGCTCAGCAGCAGAGCGAGCGGCATGACCGGTCTGACTTCGGACCAGCGGGTTGTCAACCCGCCCTCGGTCAGGATCAGCACCAGCCCGACGATCGCCAGCACGTACGCGAGGTCGGCGTCCTCGAACTCGATGCCGATCACCGACTCGCCGAGCAGCAGCCCGATCGCGAGGTAGAGCAGCAAGCTCGGCAGCCCGGCGAAAACGCTGACCCGTACGGCGAGGATGGCGGCGAGCAGGACAGCGGCGCCGATCAGCAGGAGGACGCCGATCTCGTCACCCTGCACGCGCCCGCCTCCCGCCTGGTGCGAGCGGCCAGCCTAGTGTGGCGACCACCCGATCAAGGAGGCTCGAGGTGCCCACCCTTCGCGTACAGCACACCGTCCCGACCTTCGACGACTGGAAGCTCGCGTTCGACAGCGACCCGGTCGACCGCAAGGGCGGGGGTGTGCGTTCGTACCAGATCCACCGCGGCGTGTCTGACCCGAGCTTCGTGATGATCGACTTGGAGTTCGACGATGTCGACACGGCCGAGGCGTTTCACGACAGGCTTCGCCAGCTGTGGGACGGTCCGGCAAGGGCGGTCACGAACGACCCGCACGCATGGGTCGTCGAAACCGTGGAGTCCGCAGCGGTCTGACGAGTCGGGAACCCAGTGGGTGGCAGTCAGCCGCGGGCGCTGTACGAGTGCGCGCCGGCGCCGGCGAGCTTTCCGCCGTCGACGATGAGGTACTCGTCGCGAAGCGCCCTGCCGGCGAAGTAGGACTCCAGGATCTCCCGGGTCCCCGCGGCGTATCGGGCCTGCGCCGATAGTGACGACCCGGAGGTGTGCGGGGTCATGCCGTGGTGCGGCATGGTCCGCCACGGGTGGTCCCCCGGCGCGGGCTGTGGGTACCAGACGTCGCCGGCGTAGCCCGCGAGCTGACCGCTCTCCAGGGCGCGTACGACCGCGTCGCGGTCGACGATGAGCCCGCGCGCGGTGTTGACGAGGTAGGCGCCGTGGCGCATGGTCGAGAGCAGCTCGTCGTCGAACAGCCCGCGCGTCTCGTGGTGCAGCGGTGCGTTGATGGTCACTACGTCGCAGTTGGGGACCATCTGCTGCGTCGTCTCGTGGAACGTCAGACCCAGCTCCTGCTCGATCTCGCCAGGCAGCCGGTGCCGGTCGGTGTAGTGCAGCCGCACGTCGAAGGGCGCAAGTCGCCGCAGCACCGCCAGCCCGATCCGCCCTGCGGCGACCGTGCCCACGTCCATGCCCTCCACGTCGTACGAGCGAGCGACGCAGTCGGCGATGTTCCAACCCCCGTCGCGTACCCACTGGTTCGAGGGCAGGTAGTTGCGCACCAGGGACAGGATCATCATCACCACGTGCTCGGACACGCTGATGCTGTTGCAGTAGGTGACTTCCGCGACCGTCACCCCGTGCTCGATGGCGGCGTCGAGGTCCACGTGGTCGGAACCGATCCCGGCCGTGATCGCCAGCTTGAGGTTGGGCGCCGCGGCGATCCGCTCGGCCGTGAGGTAGCCGGGCCAGAACGGTTGCGAGATCACGACCTCGGCGTCGGACAGGTGGCGGTCGAACTCCGAGTTTTCACCTTCCTTATCGGAGGTGACCACGAACTCGTGGCCGCCGCGCTCCAGGAACGGCCGTAGACCCAGCTCGCCGGAGACGGTGCCAAGCAGCTCGCCGGGCGTGAAGTCGATCGCCTCGGGTGTGGGCAGGCTCTGACCGTCCGGGTAGTCGCTCAGCTCTGGCAGCCCAGGCCGGGCGTAGTCGGTCGGATGTCCCTCCACCGGGTCGTCGTAGAGCACGCAGAGCACCTTGGTCACGGGTCGCCTCCTGGCCGTTGTGAGCGAGTTGGTACCAACCATCACGGATCGCCGAGTGGTCGGCAAGCGTTGGGTTCGTGTATCGACGTTACGGCTGCGAAGAAAGTGGTGGCGGTGGCGGTGGGATTTGAACCCACGGAGGGCGTGAACCCTCACACGCTTTCGAGGCGTGCTCCTTCGGCCGCTCGGACACGCCACCGCCGAGCAGGCTAGCCGACTCGAGCAGACCGATCTCGAGACATTGCGGTTGCTCGGGCCACCCGAATGTCTCGAGATCGCGTCGGGCTAGCGGTCTCGGTGGCGGGCGAAGAAGTCCTGCAGCAGCGCGCTCGCCTCGTCGGCCCGGACGCCGGCGACGACGTCGGGACGGTGGTTGAGCCGACGGTCGCGGACCACGTCCCAGAGCGAACCGACCGCGCCGGCCTTCGGGTCGTACGCGCCGAACACCAGCCGCGAGATCCGCGCCTGCACCAGCGCCCCCGCGCACATCGTGCACGGCTCCAGCGTGACGACCAGTGTGCAACCGTCCAGCCGCCAGCTGCCACGGACGCCGGCCGCCTTGCGCAGCGCCACCAGCTCGGCATGGCCAGCGGGGTCGGCGTCTCGCTCCCGAACGTTGTGACCGCGGCCGATCACTGCACCGTCTGGATCGACGACGACGGCACCAACCGGCACGTCATCGGAGTCCAGCGCCGCGCGCGCGAACTCGAGGGCTTCCCCCATCCGGGCGTGCCAGTCGGCGGCAGGCGCCGTACGACCGTTCAGACCGGTGCCCGCTCGACCGCGCCCTCGAACGCCGCGCCGAAGCCCAGCCGCTGCGCGACGTCCGACAGCATCTCGTCCGGAAAGAGCTCGGCGTCGTCGCACAGCACGGCCATGTCCATCGCAGAGACGCCGAAGTCGCCGAGCAGGCCGAGCTCGCCGGCGGGCTGGCGTTCGTCGTCGTCGTCCGGCTCGGGCAGCTCAAGGGAGTCGACGACCTCCGACGCCAACGGCCAGTCGGTCGCGGCCGTGACGTCGGACAGCAGCAGGTGCACGTCGGCGCCGAGCACCCGTACGAGCACGAAGAAGTCCTCGTCGACCGACACCATCCCGATCGACCCGCTCTCGCTCGGCAGCGGGCGCAGCGAGTTGACCAGCGCGTCCAAGCCGTCGGCGACCCGCGCCGGCAGCGGCTGCACCTGCCAGGCGCCCTCCTCCCGGTAAGCGGCAACGACGAAGTCGACGCTGTCTTCGGTCGCGTCACTGCCGCCCGGCGGGCTCTTGCTGGGACCTGCCACCCGGCGATGGTCGCAGAGCCGCCGCCCGACGGGAAGGCCCGCCGGGCTAGCGTTCGGGCGCATGCGGATCCATGTGGCCGATCACCCGCTGGTTGCCCACAAGCTGACCCTGCTCCGGGACCAGCGGACCGACTCCCCCACATTCCGCCGGCTCGCCGACGAGCTGGTCAGCCTGCTGGCGTACGAGGCGACGCGGGAGGTTCGTACAGAGCCGCGGACGGTGCAGACCCCGGTCGCCGAAGCCACCGGGGTCCGGCTGTCCAAGCCCCGGCCGCTCGTGGTGCCTATCCTTCGTGCCGGGCTGGGGATGCTCGAGGGGATGCAGCGGCTGCTGCCAACCGCCGAGGTCGGCTTCCTGGGGATGGTTCGCGACGAGGTGACGCTGCTCGCCTCGACGTACGCGGAACGCCTGCCGGCGGACCTCGCGGGACGCCAGTGCTACGTGCTCGACCCGATGCTCGCCACCGGCGGGACGCTGGTAGCGGCGATCAAGTTCCTGGTCCAGCGTGGGGCCGACTCCATCACCGCGGTGTGCCTGCTCGCGGCACCGGAGGGCATTGCGCGGGTCGAGGCCGGGCTCGCCGACCTCGACGTCACGGCGACGCTGGTGACCGCCGGGCTGGACGAGCGGCTCAACGAGCGGGGCTACATCGTGCCCGGGCTCGGGGACGCCGGTGACCGGCTGTACGGGGTTGCCGGCTGACGGGAGTGCCCGCCTGACCGTCCCAGCGAAGCGCACGCGTCCCCAGCGGCATATGGCTGGGGCGGCGTGACTTTCGCTGGTGCCCCAGCGAAAGTCAGCGTTCCCGGGTCAGCGCCAGTGGACCTGGCCGGTGGCGATGGCGGCCAGAATCACCGCGACCACCACGGCCAGCAGGATGAACGTCCCGGCGCGGCTCTTGGTCTCCTGGCCGTCTTCTGGCCGGTCGTAGTCGAGCTTGTCCATGACTTCCTCCTTCACGGCTCGGTTTCGCATACCGAGAGTATGTCAGGGCAGGTGCCACGGCCAAGCCCTGGCGGTGTGACCCTGCTCGCTTCCTCGGCCCCGTGCAGCCGCTCGGGTTGACTTCCCTGGGGGCCCAGCGAAAGTCACGCTGCCCCAGCCACATATCGCTGGGGGCGCGTGAACGTCGCTGGGGCGGTCAGAGGGACTTCACGGCGTTGAGGAGCTTGCCCAACGTCTGTTTGGCGTCGCCGAAGAGCAGCGTGGTGCGCGGGTCGAACAGCAGCTCGTTCTCGATCCCGGCGAAGCCCGGTCGCATCGACCGCTTCATGAACACCACCTGCTCTGCCTGGTCGGCGTTGAGGATCGGCATGCCGTAGATGGGCGCGCCCGGCGTCGACCGCGCCGCCGGGTTCACCACGTCGTTGGCCCCGACGACCAGCGCCACGTCGGCCTGCTTGAACTCCCCGTTGATTTGGTCCATCTCCTTGAGCTGCTCGTACGGGACCTGCGCCTCGGCCAGCAGCACGTTCATGTGCCCTGGCATCCGGCCCGCGACCGGGTGAATCGCGTAGTCGACCTGGACGCCGCGCTCGGCGAGCACGTCGACCAGCTCGCGCAGCGTGTGCTGCGCCTGCGCCACCGCCAGCCCGTACCCAGGGACGACGACCACCCGCTGGGCGTACCCGAGCAGGATCGCCACGTCGTTGGGTCCGCCCGAGCGCACCGGCCGGTCGCTGACGTCAGTCGCGCCGAGCGTCGACCCGCCCTTGAGCGCGCCGAACAAGATGTTGGCCAGCGAGCGGCCCATGGCCGCGGCCATCATGCGGGTCAGGAACGTGCCCGAGGCGCCGACCAGCGTGCCGGCCACGAGCAGCAGGGTGTTGTCCAGCACATAACCGCCGGCGGCCACCGTCAGCCCGGTGAACGCGTTGAGCAACGAGATCACGATCGGAACGTCGGCGCCGCCGACCGGCAGCACCAGCAGCACCCCGACGACCAGGCCGACGAGACCCACCACGACGCCCGGCCACAGCGCCGGCTCGACAACGAGCAGCACGGACAGGCCGAGCGCCACGACCAGCGAGCCGCCGAAGGCGACCGGCAGACCGGGGAACAGCACCGGCCGGGTCGTCATCAGCTCCTGCAGCTTGGCGAACGTCACCATCGAGCCGGCGAAGCTGATCGCGCCGATGAGCACCGTGAACGCGGTCGCGGCCAGGTCGAACTCGGCGACGTCGACGACCGACGACGCAGCGGCGAGCTCCTGCAGCTCGAGCAGGGCGACCAGCCCGGCCGCCCCGCCGCCGACCCCGTTGAACAGCGCCACCAGCTGCGGCATCTGGGTCATCTGCACCCGCCGGGCGCCGAGCGCGCCGGCAGCAGTGCCGATGGCGACCGCCACCAGGATCGGGAGCAGATGGTCAAGGTCGCGCTCCCAGAACACGACGACCGTGGCGACGACGGCACCAGCGGCGCCGACGATGTTCCCCCGCCGGGCCGTACGAGGGCCGGACAGGCCCTTCAGCGCGACGATGAAGCAGAGCGCGGCGAACAGGTACGCCAGCTGGACCCAGATCGGGATCACGCGTCGGTCCTCTCGCGCTCCCGACGCTTGCCGCCGAACATCTCCAGCATCCGGTCGGTCACGACGAACCCGCCGACCATGTTGAGCGTCGCGAGCACCACCGCCACCAGCCCGACCAGCAGCTCACCGGTCGACTCCGCCGTTCCAGCGACAAGGATCGCGCCGACCAGAATCACCCCGTGGATCGCGTTGGCGCCGGACATCAGCGGCGTGTGCAGGGTGGACGAGACCTTGGAGATGACCTCGACCCCCACGAAGACGCTGAGCACGAAGATCGTCAGCCAGACCACTGACTCGTCCATGTCAGGACTCCTCCTCGAGCAGCTTCTGGGTCGGCTCGTGCCGTACGTCGCCGTCGTGCACCATGCAGGAGCCGGCGACGACCTCGTCGTCGAAGTCCGGCTCGAACCGCGCCGGCTCGTCCTCCGCGGTCGCGGTCATCAGCGTCAGCAGGTTGACGATGTTCGTCGACAGCAGCCGGCTGGCTGGCCCGGGCATCTGGCTCGGCACGTTGCCCCCGCCCCAGACCTGAGCCTGGCCGATCCGCACGGTCTCCCCCGGCTCGGAGCCCTCGACGTTGCCCCCCGACTCGGCGGCCAGGTCGACGACCACTGAGCCGGACTTCATCTGCTCCACCATCGCGCGAGTGACCAGCATCGGTGCCCGCCTGCCCGGCACCGCCGCCGTCGTGATCAGGGCGTCGGCCGCAGCGATGTACGGCTGGAGCAGCTCGCGCTGGCGGTCCGCCCGGTCCTCGGTCATCTCCCGGGCGTACCCGCCCGAGCCCTCGAGGCTCTCCAGGTCGAGCTCGATCGCCTGCGCGCCCATCGAGCGGATCTCCTCTGCCGCGGCGGCGCGCACGTCGTACGCCTTGACCACGGCCCCGAGCCGCTTGGCGGTGGCGATCGCCTGCAGCCCGGCAACCCCGGCGCCAAGGACGACCACCTCGGCCGGCGGCACGGTCCCGGCCGAGGTCATGCTCAGCGGGAAGAAGCGGCGCAGCATGCCGGCGGCCACGATCCCGCAGCGGTAGCCGGCGACCAGCGCCTGCGACGACAGCGCGTCCATCGACTGCGCCCGGCTGATCCGCGGGACCAGCTCGAGCGCGAACGAGGTCACGGTGCAGTCGCGCAGGTCGCGGACCCGGTCGAGGTGCCGGTCGGCGGGCAGGAAGGAGATGGTGCCGGTGCCCTTGCGCAGCTGGCGGATCTGCTCGATCAGCAGCGGCTGCACCGACAACACGACGTCAGCCGCCTCCAGCTCGTCCGCCTCGAGAGTGGCGCCGGCGTCGGTGTACTCCTGGTCGCCGATCTCGGCCGCCGCGCCCGCGTTCGGCTCGACCACGACCTCGTACCCCAGCGCGGTCAGCTTCTCGACCCCCTCGGGCGTGAGCGCGACCCGGCGCTCGCCCTCCTGGGACTCCTTCACGACCGCGATCCTCACGGCGGGCAACCTACCCGCCGGCCAGCGGTGTGACCCGTACCACGTCCCCGCGGGGCGGGTGTTTCGGCGGGCGCTCACCAGGCACGGGTCTGTAACGCCCGGCAGCTGCCCGGGCACCTCCCAGCAACACTGTCGGACGAGAGGATCCCCATGAAGCGGGCAGCCGCGGCGGTGCTAGCCGCCGGAGCGACCCCGATGGCCAGTGCTGGTGTCATGACCACGACCGCGGCAGCTACTCCAGGCGCGTCGGCAGACAACGAGGCACACTGCGCCTCGAGCGATACATCGTCCGGGTCGACGACGGGCTGAACGCACGGGCGATCGCCCGCGAGCACACCCAGAAGCTCGGGGTGCGCGTCGGGCAGGTCTACCGGAGCGCGATCGACGGCTACTCGGCGCAGGTGCCGGCGGCCGCGACCACGGCGCTGGCCGCCGACCCGCGGGTCTCGTAACTGCAGCGCGACCGCCAGGTCCACACCACCGCGCAGACCACGCCGACCGGGATCAACCGCTCCGACGCTGACGTGAGCCCGACCGCCGCGATCAACGGCCTCGACCAGCGGGTGAACGTGGACGTCGCGGTCGACTACGTGACCGCGAACGCCGGTGCTATCGAGGTCGCCAACATGAGCCTCGGCGGCGGTGGCTCCGACGACGGCAACTGCGGCCGGCCCAACGACGACGCCCAGCACGAGGCCATCTGCGCCTCAGTGGCCGGAGGGCGTGACGTACGTCGTGGCAGCTGGCAACGACTCGGAGAACACGAGCAACTCGACCCCCGCCGCCGTACGACGAGGTCATCACGGTCAGCGCGCTCGCCGACTTCAACGGCCAGCCCGGCGGTGGCGGGCCGTCGACCTGCCGCGCCGACCAGGACGACACCTTCGCCAGCTTCCCCAACTACGGTGCGGACGTCGACCTGACCGCTCCCGGCGTGTGCATCAACTCGACCTGGATGATGGGCGGGTACAACACCATCTCCGGCGCCTCGATGGCCAGCCCGCACGTCGCCGGTGGCGCTGCGCTCTACCAGGCCAACAACCCGGGCGTCACCCCGGCTCAGGTGAAGTCCGCGCTGCAGGGTGCCGGGAACCTGAGCTGGAACGACGTCGACGACCCGGACAACACCAAGGAGCGGCTGCTCAACGTCGGCGGCTTCTGACGCCCGACCGGCGCACCGGCATTTGTGTCATTCCGCTGACGGAGCCATCCCCCGGGTGCTGTCATTGAGCCCCTAGGGCGGGCGGTCACGCCGCCAACACCGGAGAAGGGGCACCGTTGAAGTACGCACGCACACCCCGTCGAGGGGGACTCCTGCTGCTGGCAGCGTCCGTGGCGGCGGCTCTGGTGGCCGCTCCGGCAGCGGCCAGCCCCAGCCAGGAAGCCGACCCAATCGCCGACACCAATGGCATCGTGTTCGCCAGCATCCAGGTGGGCGACCGGACCTTCATCGGCGGTGACTTCACCGCGACCGGTGGGCAGCCACGGCTCAACGCTGCGGCGGTTCTCGCCGACGGCACGGTCGACCAACAGTGGTCGCCCGAACCGAACGGACGGGTGCTGGCGATGGCAGCCTCCGCCGACGGGTCGACCATCTACCTCGGCGGGCTGTTCACGTCCGTGGGCGGCACCGCGCGGGCACGGCTGGCTGCGGTGGACGCGGTCACCGGCGACCTGGTTCCCGGCTGGCGTGCGAACGCCCCCGCGGAGGTGGCCGCGCTGGCCGTGTCCGGGGACCGGTTGTTCGCCGGCGGTCTGTTCAAGCGGATCGACGGCGCCGCCATCCCACGGCTGGCAGCGTTCACCGCCTCGACCGGCCAGGTGGACACCGGCTTCGCCCCGCGGCCAGACGGGAAGGTCAACGCGCTCACCGTCTCGCCGGACGGGCAGCGGCTGTACGCCGGCGGGCGCTTCACGGTGATCTCCGGCGCGAACCGGCCCGGCATCGCCGAGCTGTCAGCGACCAGTGGCAACGTCGCGAGCTTCGACCCCGAGCAGGGCGGCACCGTCCGTGCCGTCGCTTTGACCCCGGACGGCACCCGTCTGTTCTTCAGCACGCTGTCGAACCAGACGTGGGCGTACGACCCGGCTCAGTCCGACCAGGTCCGATACACCGTAAAGACCGGCGGCGACGTGCAGGCCATCGCCGCCTCGGCGACCGAGGTCTACATCGGTGGCCACTTCGGTCAGATCATCGACGGACATCTCGACCGGCCACGGCTGGCCTCGTTTGCGGTTTCCGACGGCGAACCGACGGACTTCAGGGTCGAGCTGGACAGCTTCTTCGGTGTGTGGACGCTGACGGTGACTCCGGACTTCCTGGTCGTCGGCGGCGCGTTCGAACATGTCAACGGTGAGCCACGACAGGGGTTCGCGCGCTTCTCCGGCACTCCCTGAGCGCGAGGTGCCGGTGGTCAGGCGACGACCCGGAGCCGGGTGACCATCGTCGTGGGGTGCATGTCGCACTGGATCCGGTAGCGACCCTCGGTGAGATCGAGGGTGAACCGCTTGGTGCCGGTGAACGCGACGCCGGTCTTGCGGTCGACCCCGTTTCCACGGATGTGCCAGTTGTGCATCGTGGACTGGTCCTGGATCACGAACCGGTACGAGCCCGGCGCGACCTCCCGGGGTCGGACCGAGATGTCGAAGCCGGGCCCGACGCTGCCGCGGATGCGGGGCAGCTGACCGCGGTCGGCATCCCCTACCGCGGCGCCACCCGAACCGCCGGCGAGAATGCGCCGGCCGACACCAGCGCGACGAGCGCTGCCATGAAACCGAGCCGATGCCTGGTCATGGCCTGAGTGTGCACTTTGCCGCTCAGTAGTGCCAGGGGTAGCCGGACCAGTCCGGGTCGCGCTTCTCCAGGAAGGCGTCGCGGCCCTCGCCGGCCTCGTCGGTCATGTACGCGAGCCGGGTGGCCTCGCCGGCGAACAGCTGTTGGCCGACGAGCCCGTCGTCGACCAGGTTGAGCGCGTACTTGAGCATCCGCTGTGCGGTCGGGCTCTTGCGGTTGACGTCGCCGGCCCATTCCAGCGCCGTACTCTCGAGTTGCTCGTGCGGCACCACGGCGTTGACCATGCCCAGCTCGTACGCCTGCCGCGCGTCGTAGGTGTGGCCGAGGAAGAAGACCTCGCGGGCCCGCTTCTGGCCGATTTGGCGGGCGAGGTAGGCCGAGCCGAACCCGCCGTCGAAGCTCGCGACGTCGGCGTCGGTCTGCTTGAACCGTGCGTGCTCGGCCGAGGCGATGGTGAGGTCGGCGACGACGTGCAGGCTGTGCCCGCCGCCGACCGCCCAACCGGGGACGACCGCGATGACCACCTTGGGCATGAACCGGATCAGCCGCTGGCACTCGAGGATGTGCAGCCTGCCCAGCCGGGCCGGGTCGACGGTTGCGGAGTCCTCGCCGGCGGCGTACTGGTAGCCGGTCTTGCCGCGGATCCGCTGGTCGCCGCCGGAGCAGAACGCCCAGCCGCCGTCGCGCGGCGACGGCCCGTTCCCGGTGAGCAGCACGCAGCCCACGTCGGCGGAGGTCCGGGCGTGCTCGAGGACGCCGAGCAGCTCGTCGACGGTGTGCGGCCGGAAGGCGTTGCGAACCTCGGGACGGTCGAACGCGACCCGCACCGTGCCCGCCTCGGGACCGCTGCTGGCCGCGCGGTGGTAGGTCAGGTCGGTCAGGGCTTCGAAGCCCTCGACCGGTCGCCAGGCGGACGGGTCGAACGTCTCCGACACCCGGCGCGGCTGCTCGCTCATGTGCCCAGTCTGTCGTCAGCGGACGATGCGCAGGTTGAAGCGGGTGGTGCCGAGGGTCTGCATCAGCCGAACCCACAGCGGGAGCCACATCTCGATGCCACGCGCGGCGGTGAGATCGCCGAGGTCGAGAACGTCGCGCCACCCGAGCTCGGTCAGCAGCCGGGCGACGAGCTCACGTGCTGCTGGGTCGTCACCAGCGACGAACACCGTGGTGTCGCCGTCCCCGACCGAGCCGGGGTCCACCATCACCGCCGCGTTGACCGTGTTCAGGCTCTTGACGACCCGCGCCCGCGGACACGCTCGTTGGATCTGCTCGGCGAGCGAGTCCGTGTCCTTGACCAGAAGCGTCGGCGGCATCCCGTGAGACGTGTCCAGCGGGTTGGCGACGTCGAGCACGACCACGCCGTCCAGCAGGTCGCCCAACGACGAGACCACCTCCACCGCGTGCTCGCCTGGGAGTGCGTCGACGACGACGTCAGCGCCGGCGACCGCTTCGGCGAGAGCTGCGACCGGCACCTCCCCGAGCTGCCCTCGACGCTCCTCGTCGAGCGCGGCGGGATCGCGGCTGCCGATGACGACCTCGTACCCAGCGCGGGCGAACGCCTGCGCGAGCGTCGTGCCAACCCGCCCGGTGCCGAGCACTGCGATCCGGTGAACTGTCGCCTGGTCGGGCATGCGCGCAGCGTACGACGAGGGCCGCTGCTGCAAGGTCAGTAGACGCTCACGCCCGCGCGCTCACCGCCTCGCCCGGTGCCCGGCTGGACGTACGTGGTCCCGCCGCTGCCCTCGGCGTAGCTCACCCTTGGTACGCGTTGGCGGCCGAGGTGATGGTCCCCGGTGCCGACACCGACCAGATGCTCAGTGAGGACTGGGTCACTTTCCGTCACTCCGGCAGACTTGTCAGCCGAACGCCTTAGCGATCAGGCTGCTGACCTGCGCAGACGCCATCCACAGGCTGACAAGTCGGCGGCCTCGGCACCAAGGAGGCCACATGGACGAGCAGTTCACCGCCACCCTGCAGAAGAGCCCTGCCAAGGGTGGCTGGACCTACGTCGTCTGGCCGGAGTCGGCGTCGTACTTCGGGACCCGGGGCCTGGTCAAGGTGCGCGGCACCATCGACGGGCACCCGTTCCGCAGCTCGTTCATGGCGATGGGTGACGGCACGCACAAGCTCCCGGTCAAGGCCGACATCCGCAAGGCGATCAGCGAACAGGCCGGTGACACGGTCACCGTACGGCTGCGGGAAAGGCTCGAGAGCTGACCGTACGGGGTAGGTTTGCCGCGATGCTCAAACGTGGCCCCATCCCCGCGATCGCCCACGGTGTGGTCGAATACGTCGCCGGCGTGCTCCTGATCGTGGCGCCGCTGCTGGTCGACTTCGACTCGCGGGCCGCCGTCGCGCTGTCGCTGGCGTACGGCATGACCGTGCTGGTGCTCACCGCGGTCTCGCAGCTGCCGTCCGGCCTGATCCCCCAGATCCCGGTGAGCGCGCACATGGTGCTCGACTTCGTGCTCGCCGGTCTGCTGATCGCCTCGCCGTTCATCTTTGGCTTCGCAGACGAAACGGCGCCAACCGCCCTGTTCATCGTCCTCGGCATCGCCCACCTGCTGATCACCATCGGTACCCGCTTCGAGGATTCGTCGGCCGAGGCGCCGACCACGCCTGGTCCCGCCCGGCCAGCCTGATCGGTCCGTGCGCCAGCCACCGGCATCTCCCGCCGTGGAGGCGCCACGGTCACCAGAGTGATCGGCAACTGGCCGCACCGGTCGGACGGCGCCGGCTGACGTCCGCGCCGCCAGCGGTTTCGCCCCCGCGGTCCAGGGTTCAGGATGGGCGGGTGACGACGACCGAGCGATCGCGCCGCCCGCCGATCCAGCTGCCGCTGGCCCTGGCGACGACCGTGGCGGGCGCGTACCTCGGGCTGGCCGACTACGTCGGGCTGCCGACGATCCACCCGCCGGAGGCGGTTCTCGCGGTGGTGTTCGGCGCGGCCATCGTGGGCGCTGCGTTCATCCTGTCGTGGGCGGCGGAGGCGGCGCAGGTCGACATCAGCGCGGGGCTGGCGCTCGCGATCCTGGCCCTGCTCGCGGTGCTGCCCGAGTACGCCGTCGACTTCGTCTTCACCTACAACGCCGGTCAGATCTACGCCGACCAGGGCACCTGCTCGGGCGGCGGGGGCGCCAACCCGTGCTCCCTCGCGCTGGCAAACATGACCGGTGCCAACCGGGTGCTGGTCGGCGTCGGGTGGCCGCTGGTCGTGCTGATCGCGAGCTGGGCCGCGATCCGGTCCCGGCGGCAGGGTGACGGCGACTCCGCCAGCGCCAGCCCGGGCGAGGTGCGGATGGCGCCGCCGCTGTCGGCCGAGATCGTGTTTCTCGGCATCGCCACGCTGTACTCCCTGACGCTGCCCCTCAAGGACAGCCTGACGCTGGTGGATGCGGGCGTGTTGATCGTGATCTTCGCGCTGTACGCCTGGCGGTTGGCGCAGGCGCCGGCCCGTGAGCCGGACCTGCTGGGGGTCTCGAAGTGGGTGGGCGAGGCCAGCACCCGCCAGCGCCGGAGCCTGGTCGGCGCCATGTTCGCGGTTGCCGCGCTGGTGATCCTGCTGACCGCCGAGCACTTCGCGGAGGCGCTGGTGAACACCGGCTCCGAGCTCGGCCTCGACCAGTTCCTGCTCGTGCAGTGGGTGGCGCCGCTAGCCAGCGAGTCGCCGGAGCTCATCGTCGCCTGCCTGTATGCGTGGCGGCTGAAGGCGTCGGACTCCCTCGGGACGCTGCTGTCGAGCAAGGTCAACCAGTGGACGCTGCTGGTGGGCACGATCCCGATCGTGTTCGCGCTGTCGGGAGGCACCACCGACGGCCTGCCGCTGGACACCGAGCAGCGCTTCGAGCTGCTTTTGACCGGCGCGCAGTCGTTGTTCGCGGTGGCCATCTTGATGGACCTCAGCCTCACCGTCTACGGCTCGGTCGGGCTGCTCAGCCTGTTCCTCGTGCAGTTCGTCAGCAGCATCACCATGTCTGCCGACGTCAACCAGACCGTGACGATCGTGCTGTCGGCGCTGTACGGGTTGCTGGCCATCGTGGCGATCGCCCGCAACTGGCGCGGCACGCTGCGCACCACCAAGAACGGGCTGTGGACCTCCTTCGCCACGCTGGACCGTGCCGAGGAACGGCAGGCCGCCGAGCACACCTAGGCCAACGACGTACCTGTCAGCCTGGGGACAACCATCAGTGTTGGTCACCCGACCGGGCGGTGTGCCAATCGGCTGACAACTCACAAGTTTGGCGCGCTCGGAGGGATTCGAACCCCCAACCTTCTGATCCGTAGTCGGAAACCAGCCATCCACGAGCGTTTGCTGCCGTTCAGCGATAGTGCTCTGACCTGCGAAAACAGCATTTGAGCGTCCGTGGCCGTCCCTGCACGTCCAGCGCTGCTGTTAGCAAAGTGTTAGCAAGCCCCGCACGCCGCCTACCAGCAGCCCAACGGAAGCCTGCTTGGGTTGGACTCGGCTCCGGGCCGTACCTGTGAACGGGCCGTCAAGATCGTCGACGAGCGGCTCTAATCTGCGCGGATGCGGCAGGTGCGCGCCGATGCGGTCGCCAGCCAGACCAACAGCAGGCCGCAGCCCAGCAGCAGGCCCAGCACCCCCCCATGTCAGCCGACCACCGCTGCGATGTCGATCCCGATGCGGGCGAACCGGTCGGCGTGCGGGGGGCGGCCACCGGTGTGTACCAGCTGACCGCCCCGCCTGGCGAACACCGTCTCGGTCTCGATGACGTCGCCCTCCACCCGGCCGGGGACGGCCACCACCTCGTCTACGGTGCGCCGGCCGTCGGGCTGCAGCGAGAGCTGGACCACCAGGTCGACCGCCGCGCGACGGTCGGCACGACGAACCGGGACGCCACATTACGGATTAGACATACGTCGCGGTGGTGACACTCGGCGCGCATAACCGGCACGGCATCGGAACCGTCACGGTCTTCATCGACACTCCGAGCACGCCGGTCGAGCTCACGCTGGCGCAAGCTGAGGGGCTGGCGTTCGGGCTGTACCGGTCAGGGGAGCACCGCTTCGCGGCCGCGTTGGCGCTGCTCGTCGCGCAGGTACGGGAGCGGTACTGAGCACGCCCTCGCACTACAGCGGGCGTAGCCGCTTGGGCGGCAACGCTGTTTCCGGTGAGGCCGCTCCCGAGTAGTGCGGGACACCGTCGTCGGCGAACAACTCGTAGTCCGAGGCTTGCGAAACGTAAACGTGTCCCATCGTCCGCAGCCCCGTCGGCTGATCCAGGGTTCCGGCAGTGATACCGATCGTCGACCGCTCCGACGCATCCCAGAACAGGCTTGCGCCGCACCTCGGGCAAGAACCCCGTCGAGGCCGAGGTCCGTCACCGGGAACGGTGAACCACCGAATAGGCTCGCGTTCGCTTACCACTACGTCGCCACGTCGCGCCGACGTCATGGCACAGGCGTTTCCATGCCAGCGGCGGCAATCGACGCAGTGGCAGATGAGCACATGCCGCAAAGGGCCGCGCACAACGTAGGTGATGCACCCGCACAGGCAGCCACCGGTGGCACGCACGTCGGCTACCGGCATTTTGCGAGTCTAAGCGTCAGCGCGTCCAGTTCGGGTGCGCGAGCTGGAGC